>ERZ837910.419-NODE-419-length-66354-cov-36.756965_pt1 | contig 66354 bp, 53 predicted proteins | sample MGYA00519940_ERZ837910 | MGnify/ENA primary metagenome ERZ837910 (study PRJEB31850, sample SAMEA3708825) | human gut metagenome | biome: human gut; feature: human-associated habitat; material: faeces | place: China | collected 2014 ... | reverse complement strand
CGGCAGCGTGCGGTCGAACCCCCGTGCAGGTGCGGTTCTGGGGTCGGCATATACACCTCCTAACAATTAATTTTCAACAAATATTTGTCAAATTAATTTCATGTTATCTTGCTATTTGAATTTTATGTCACAGACAAATATATAAAAATATTAAACTTACAACTATTATTTAGTAAGCAGTATTTATATAATACCAGCTATCAAAACTCCCTAAAATTAGAAATAAGAATTATGGGGGTAAGGGGGAGAAGTATCCTAAAAATGACAAAAAAGGTGCAGCGGTTTCCCATTTATATATAGACAGAAAATCTGAAATACTTACGAAAAAAACCACAATGGTAACGGTTGAACCCTTATCATTGTGGTTTTTAAACTTATTTTTTCATGGTAAATTTACAGTATATTTTATAATTTACATATATAGGTACAAGGCGACTATGCATTTCGGACGTTTAGTGTCCTTTATGATAGAGTGTTTTTAATGCTCAAACTTACTTTATCTGCAATATTCTCAGCACGGATCCACTCCAAAATTGAAGGTGTAATGTCGGTAAGAGTAGCCCTCTTATCACGAACTTTAATGAGAAAATTCATTATTTCATTATCAAACTTCATCTCTTCCAGAAGCATATCCGCTTTTTGTCGTGCTACATCGTATGAATTAATACATTCCTGTGTCAATGGCCACTTTTCACATTTATTAATAGCAGCAATACAACTTCTTACGACATTAGGTTCTGGGTGAACAAGGACAATGATGTTAAGATTATTTATTAACTCACTGATATTTGCTTTATAGAAAGTTTCCCATTCCTTTGAAATTGAAGCTATAAATGTTTCTGATTTCTGTTTAAAATTTCCAGGACTTACAGCCTTTAAATTGTCAAATGTTTGTTTTGAATAATTCATGAGATACTGCAAATCAGTAGCAGTATTTGATTGCAAGGAGAAATTAAATTTTTTCCTAGCAAGAACATAGGATGTAAAAGACGGGGTGAGTTTTGTTAAGCTGTCGAAAAAAGTAGAATTTCTTTTGGCAGCATTGGCGTTATCATTCTCTTTCTGCCTATTATCAACAACATCTTCAATTAGAGCGATGGTTGACTGAATTTTTTCATGTAGCACTACTCCACCCCCTCTAATGCCTTTAATAAAATTTCAAAATCTTTTTGCTGTTGTTCAAAACGAGGATCAACATTATCGTTCCAGTTGCCTTTACGTGTCAAATTCTCCTTTTCACTATGCATCTGACCATAAGCGGTATCAATATCATTGTTTACTTTTTGCAGTATTTTAAGAAAAGGTAAAACAACGCCTATTGGGTTTGATGAGAAGGAATATAACACAGAAATATCTTCATCTTCAGAATAATCCTTTTGAAGTATTCTCATGGCCTGTACGATTTTTGGAGCCGATTTTTTTAGCTCTTCTAAATCGACATTATTACTGCTAATATTGACCCCCGCAATAAAACATTGTTGGTAAAAGCTTTGAATATCATTGATGAGATCACGAATATCACTTGCGTCCATCTCATCCTCCATGTCAATGTTTTCAAAAAAGCCAAGTATATTTGCTGCAGTTTCATGTGCAAGATTGGTTTCTTCTTCTACTACTTTTTTTACTTTAGTAATTACTTTTTGTGCCAGCTCAAAAATTTCTTTCTTATCCTTGATATTAACATCATTTTCATCTAGAATATATTTTGATTTGCGAATTTCTTTCAATGCAGCTTGATAAAGCGAATAATTTAGCACATAGCTATCTGTGTTGATCGACATACCCTGAATAAGGTTAAAGTATCTGACAGAAGCTGTATATGCGTCGGGCGTTTTAGGGTCATTATATATAAATTGATGCAAGTCGTACCACGCACGAGAGTGCCCTATTGAAAATTCAGCCGATTTATTTTTTAAACTATCCGCACGAAGAAATGTTTCATCTCCTAGATGATTAAGTTTTGCATCACTTATTTTTCCGTTGATTATTAACTTGTACACTTTTTCAATCATAGCTGCCTTGATATATGCAGGAATGGCAGAACCTTTATTTACATCCTTTATAACATTTACAAACTGATCTTTGTTTCGTTGCAACCATGAGGTAGCAAGGTAGATTGCTGAAGCTGAATCGGGAAAATTCCAAGATTTATTTCCTAGATAGAGCCACTTACCAAAGCAGAGAAGAAGTTGATACGTCTCGTCTGTATCACGAAGTATCACAATACATCTACTAATACCTTGATCTTGCCTTTCAAACCCAATTAGTCTGTTGCCTACAGAATCTTTAAATCTGTTTTTTGAATCAAGCGGAACTCCTTCTTGCTGCCAATTGATCGCATCATAAACAAAATTACTAATTTGCTCACGAACATTAACAAAGCCCATAAGGTTGGCACCATCATAATGCCAAGCAAACACAGATTCTTTGAATGAATTATAATTTTTCTGATTTTTCGGATCAATTTTAAGGATCTCTTTCAATGTGGGATTTGAAGATTGAGCCTGATCTTCCGATTCAACGGCAGCTTCATCATTTATACCATCCGTGTCATTTGTTTTAGTTAGAGAGTCGTTAGCATTAACTGAAGTATCTACGTGGTCTGGTATATTCTTGATATTTGTCGTGCTTGTGAGCTTGCCAACAAAATCACTAAAATCAAGTTCGAAAAATATCTTTGTATTTATTCCAGCAATGCGACCATTACTCGTAACATCAAGTGTTTTATCTGTCCAAAAACTCATAAAAGTAACCAAGCGTTTTCTGTAATCAGATTTCTGTTCCTGAGGTATTTTTATAGATTGAACTATATTTCCTATTCTGTTTTCAATCGATTCAGGAAGTGAAGAACGCCAACCTAAGCAAAATTTAGGAAATGTCGATATACTATATAATACCTCGTTTACAGCAGGCTCTATAATATCTCTCAGAATATATCTCGGCGTTTTATGATTTGACATAGCATCGTATAGATTTATAATCGCATTTTTAGTGAAAGGGAAAAGAGATATTTGCCTTCCCGATGCCAGTTTAAATTTATCCCAATGGTCAAGATCATCGTCTTCATAAACCGGCATTTCTTCTGAATAAGCACCATTTTTCACCCATTCATCAAGAACTTCGCTATCGAGAGATATAGCATTAAGATACTTGGCGACAAATTGAACAAGGTCGTTTTTGTTTTCACCGATAACGCCGTCATGTATTGTTATTTGCTTTGTGATACGGTCACGGTAGTTATCTCTGAATTGATTATAGTACTGGGTTGTGGTACCTACAACAGAAATCAGTCTACATAAGTTGTCTACTTCATTTGAACCTGTATGACCAGTTACAAGAGCGTTAAGTAGAGCCTGATTAACACCTGTAAATGAAGTAATATCTTCTATTAGCAGTATTAAATTTTTTCCCTTTCTCTTTAATTCCTGTCTAATTTCTTTGAATATCTGCTGAAAATCGCCTGGTTCAATGCCGGCACTTGTCTGAATTACAGTTTCAACGAAAGAATTCATATATGCTGTTATTTTCACTATAAAATCATCATCGCCGCCTTCTAAAAGGTTGTCGGCAAAGTCCCGCGCTTTTTTGTCAGCATCATCTAATTGGTTGGTAAAATCAATATCAAGTGTTAAGTCCTCTTTGGTAAACTGAGCGATCAAATCAAGATCAATACTAGATGATGAACTTGTTATCTTGTTGTAGATCCTGTCTATTGGACCTCCTGCAGCCATTAGCCTTTCTTGAAATAAAGAGTTATTAAGTAAAGCAACAAGTTTTTTTCTTTTCATGCTGCTCAACATCTCGCTGGTATCATTCTCAATTTCTACTATGAACTGATGATAGATGGTTGACTTAAACTTATTTTCAGTAATAGCTTTATTTGCTTTTACAAGACGTTCGTAGGCTTCTTTGTTTGATATTTCTTTAACTTCCTTAATATCAAGAAGCTGTCTGATAGTTCCTTTAAGTGTGTTATCACTTCTTCGTATCAAAAGAACTGCATCATCTTTTTCTTCTTTGGCAGAAAGCATAGCATATAACCAACGTATAAAATGTGATTTACCAGCACCACTTGAGCCTTCAACTATAACAAATTGATGTTCATTTTTCGTTAGTTCATTATTAAAGATGTCCCTATATATATATTCTTCAGATCTATAAGTTTTCTCAAACTGATTTCCCGATTTTGTACCAACTACTATTTTGCGAAAAGGCACATGGGTTGCAAGAAAATCACTGTCTGTACTATCAATAGAATCTATTCTTAACACCTGATTGATTCTCTTTTTGGCAATAGCCGTATTCATTACTTCACCACCTTCTTAATAATGATATGTGTAACTTCAGAAGTGAACTCATGTTCGTCATTTGGGAACAGATGCCATGTTTTTTCACTATCAAGATGTCTTTCAAGTTCAATTTCTTTATTATCATGCATTAGTCTAAGAGCATTTGACATGGCAAGATTCAACGTTTGTTTTATTCTGGCACCTTTTAATGCAACAGACGAACTGTGGTGAAGATTGTTGAGGAAATCCTCAACAGAATATTCCTTGTCTTTTTCGATATTACCGAGGAGCATAAAATCTTTCAATGCTGTGTACATATTTGGAAGAAAGATTTTAGCTTGTTCCTGAAAAAATCCAAAGCCAAGAAAGTTGATCCAAAATCTCACACCAAGGATTACATCTTTCTCAAGTTTAAGAGAAGGTATTCCTGTTTCAGCATTTATAAGTCTTATAACTTCAGTAGAAGTAGTAACTGAACCATAACTTAACCATTTGTCATCTGCCTCCAAAAAGCAAGAGATTACTTTATAAAAATCAGAAGAGCTATCGTTAAAAACCATTGAATTACAGAATAGACGAAATGAAGTTAATGATTTTATATTATCTTTATTGCCAGTGAAAATGATTTTATTTTCGCCATTATAATCTATAAGTTTCAGCTCCTTGGCTGTGTCTAACACAGATCCGAAATAGCTGTTTTTAGCAATGTTCAATTCTGGTGGTATAAGAATATTATTGAGATCTTTTTCATCTATTGGTCCTTTATCAGCAACAATTTGACTTATCGAAAGAACACGTTCTGGAATAGTTTCTTTCTTTATAGGACTAAAAAACATTATATCAGCTCCTTCTTAATAATATAATCATACTTACAAGCTCCGTTTACCAGTTCGGATATGTTCTTGTTCCGTTTAGCAATATAAAAATCGGAGTTTACTACGTATACACGGTTGTATTCCTTGTCATGAGATATATTCAGTACTCTCTCAGCAAGTTCTTGATCATCGCCTATATAAAAAACGATGTTTCCTGAAAGATAGTAGTAACTGTTCATTCGACTAAGGTCAAAGAATTCACTGTACCCCATGCAGTATTGTGTGGGTTTTATAATTTTACTGTTTAATAACCTAAATGCTAATTCAGACTCATCAGGTATGATTATGATATCAGCACCGATCAGTAAATTTTGTATTATTTCATAAGAATCTTCTTCACAAATTATAAGCATTTCTTTAGTGCCAGTCATAACATCACATAGTTTTCCTTCTGGAATTGATACAGGATAGAAAATGGGCTTTTTTAATGGAAAATGATTTCCTCGTTCTGATCTTATATCGTTATGATTATTGCATCCAGCACAGTATTCCTCGGTAAGAAGATAGATGTCATTGAACATTGATGACCAGCAGCTTTTTCCTACTCTTCGTAATTTAGAGGTCAATTCTTTTATTTCCATATAGATACTTTTACTTTCATCATCACGTATACCATTAAAGATCTCAATGGTTTGCTCACAATCAAACCTAATTCGTTTGTCAATTAGCTTTATATTAAAAATATACCTGTCGTCGCTATATTTCACGTCTGTTATTTCGATCATTCTAGCTCTTCTAAGCAATAGAATAACATAAACATTCCATGTGATATCGGCATTATTTACGTCAACATAGAAAGAATCTGTATCACTGTAATTAGGTTTAACAGATGTATCTATCACAATAGAATCCAATCGAATATTAGTTTTGCGGTTGTTAAGCATACTAAACCAACGTCCACATAATTTCTCAACGGTAAGAACTTTTTGTGTCATTGACATAGTTGCTTTTATATCGTCATCGGTATAGAGCATAACGCTTAGACATGGCAGACCATCACGTCCACCACGTCCGCATTCCTGATAATACTGGTCTGCGCTTGATGGAATATAAGAATGAATAACTGTTCTTACATCTTTTTTGTCTACACCTACACCAAATGCGCAGGTGGCTATCATCAGGTCAAATTTATCACTTATCCATTCGTTTATAATACGTTCGCGATCAATTGATTTTGTTTTTCCAGTAAAAATCCTAGTATTGTCAAATCCAACTTTGGCTAATTCATGTTGTATTTTTTCAGCATCATCAGGAGAATTAACATATATTATCATAGGACGTGGAAGCTTACAAACAAGCTCTTTGATCCTATCGTGCTTTTCAGTATATGAGTTGCACTTTATAATGTCAAAACGCGGTTCTTTTCTCAGTGCATCAAGCCGTATCTCTATCCAGCGCTCATCATCTCCATAGAACATTTTTAGATTGTCAACAACTTTTTTACTGAAAGTAGCTGAAAGCAGATAAGTTCTAAGAGAAGGGTTATCTTTTACCAGAAGTCTTTTGAAAGAATCAAGACACTGAAAATCTACGCGGAATGAAGCCCCCCATTCAATGATTATATGTGCTTCGTCTATAACAAGGTTTTTTAAATAGCCTTTTGAATTTGCTTTGAGAATGCTGTCCTGTATCCTAATGTTCTTAATCAAAGCTTCTGGTGAAATAAAGAGCATTCTGACAAGATTTTCATCAAGTGCGGAGATCAATTCATCGACATTACATCCACTGTGATAGTACATTATCTCTTCCTTATTATCAGGTTTAATTATACTTGAAGCGTTTCTTTGCTGGTCAAGCATAAGTGAAATCGTAGGGACAATGATAATTGTCAGACTGTTGTCATACTGATAGGAAACAGTCTGCGTAATAAGGCTTTTTCCTCCGCCAGTGGACATGGCGACCATAGCAGTATAGCCAGCAGGAACGCGAAGTGCTCCCATGACAGCAAGTTGTTGTTCTATGGATTTGAAAGTCCTAAATTTTTGTTTAGTAAGTTTGTAGATATATGGATTAACCGCCTTGATTGCTGTATCATCCGCAACTTTTTGTACTTGCTGATTGTCAAAAGTAGTTCTTACAAAGGTTTCATTAACATAGTTAGGAAGCTCAAAATTAGCATAGATGCTATCGTTTGAGTAATTTACCTTCAAACCAAAACGATTTGGTGTCAACAAATTATAGCCTTTTATTGTTACGCTTGTTTTGAGAAAAAGCAGAAAATTTCTTAAAGAACATTCAAACTCTATCTGCTTTTCAAAAGTTTGGTTAGACATAAAGCGCTGATAAGCGTTTATCATACGATCAGCCACAGCAGTATTGACATTGTCGCCATTTAGCAGGTCTGTGCTATTAACTCTCATATCCGGATTATCAAAAAAATCCTGAACCTTATGAATTATATCATGATCTGTCATCGATTAATCATCCTTATGTAACATGTTGAATCGAGCACGATTCTCGGTTTAGTAAATGATTTAAGTATTAGCTCATTTACTCTCATTTTCTCTGTAAGGTCAATATCTCTATGGAAATATTCTGCTGAGACACATATTGAGCTGTATTCTCTATTAAGCGTATCACTTAGAAGATCTATTCGTCTGAGTTTATGAAACTCTTGAATAGCCTGTTTTTTTGCAACATCATGACAAGCTGTTACTTTGCTTACCCATTCTCCAACAGAATGAGTTCTTTTAAACCACAGTAGATTTGAACTTGCAAATTTTCTACTTATATCAAGAAAATCATTTGAAGGCGTGCGCTTGCCAAAGTTTGCAACATAATTTTTCAGTTGTGATACCGGTATGTTGAAATATTTTTCAAATTCTCTTATAACACTGCGGTCTGTTTCTACACACATTCTATCCATAGATATATATGTGCTGATTATTTTCGAAGAAAGAAAACCACGGTATTGATTGATCTGTTTTAATGAAATACCATTCTGTAGTAAAAGCAGTTCATCAGGAGTAATATACCAATTAAAAGCAAAACCTTCCCAGTTAATTTCGCTGCGAATAGCAACAGCAGCACACCTTCCTTTATATGCAGATACGGCATTGTTCACTATACTGTCAAAAATCCCATCACCAGGTGCAAAGAAATGAAGGTAATCATTCTCTAAAGCCAAATTACGTTCAAACGTTCCCTGAATAGAGTAGCTATCATTCTGTATAGCTTTATCACCATTAAGCACTCTTATGTGGTTTTGCATCTGATTTAGTTTATCATTTATAATTGCATCCATATCAGGAGGAACAAACAGTGTGTTGTATGCTGATTTAGGTGAGAAAGATGATGCATTAAATCTCACTACATCATCCACAACTTTATTTCCGTGAAATCCAGCAAGATGTGACCATGACATCATAGAATTGCGGAACAGCTCTCTCTCATTTTCATTATAGCGCTTTACAGTTTTCTCAATTTCGCTATTTATATGTTGATATGCGTATGCTGCTATGTCAAAATGCCGTTCTTCTTTTACACGCTTTTCTATCTTTTTGATTTCATCGATCATGTCATCAACAATAGAAGCTAAACCATATTTGAAATCACTCATAACGGCGTTTCTTATCTGTTCATCAATATCATTCATTATAATTTCAAGACCACTTTGTGATTTATTGAACATATTAAGACCCTTGTTCCATATATCAGCAAGATCCTTTTCTACAGAGTCATTTGCATAAACTATTACAGAAACTACATCTTTAGTTTTGTCTCTTCCTATTCTGTCAAGACGTCCTATACGTTGTTCAAGTGTATTAGCGCTCCATGGAAGGTCTATACAAATAAGCTCATCTGCTTTTTGGAAGTTTCTGCCTTCGCCACCGCTTTCATCAGAAAGCATTATACGGTAACCAGGTTCATTTTGGAAACGGTAAGTATTAAGTTCCAGTTCATCAGGTGACATCCCTTCACAGAAAAAAGCACAATGTTCTTCACCAAATACTTTGGTCAACAATCTACGAAACAGCTTATGCGTTCCGGTAAAATGTGTGAATACAAGTACCTTTTTATCGTAAGCTTCCTGTTCTAGATAATCACAGATGGTAACCATTCTTGACATAAAATCCACAGGGTCATCCAGAATACTTCTTATTTTTTCAATTGTTTTTATGTCTTCTGATATCCATTTATCAGTCAATCTTCTGATTTCAACAGGAACAGAAGGGATCCTTTTCAGCTCATCAGAAAATGCCTCTGATGAACTAAAAAATGCACTGATAAGAGGCAGTATCATGGTATCAAACTCTTTTTTGTTGAAGTTATTACTAGATATCCATTCAGAAAGTAATGAATAAATCCTAAATTCTGTATTATTGAAGTCAGAATCCATTTCATAGGATATCTCTTTAAGAACTCTGTTGTTTGTGTCTTCTGGTTTCTTTCTGTTGCGTATTACACATTTTTCAATTTGGTATGCCTCACAGATATACGCAACCATCCTTTCGAGATTTATCAAGGAAAAATTATCTGCTTCATAATTGAGTTTTTCAATATCTTCTTCGATCATTTTATCTTTTGTTTTTCCAGCTATATCCTCAAGTGTATCAACAAGTTCGTCAAATGCTTCGCGAGTATCTTCATTATGTTCATTATCAGAATCCCTTATAACTTCTTTATAATCTTCAAGATACTCTATCGCAGAATGTACTTTGCGGACTATTTTATTTTGTAATTCAAGTAAGCCAGTAAATTCTTCTTCTCCCATATCAGAATATCTTTCAGGCTGGATCAGCGAAAGAAGTTTGTGATATTCTTCGCTACGACTTTGAACAGGTGTAGCACTGAGCATTATTACATTATTGGCAGTACGACTAAGTTTTAGCATCGTTTCATAGCGGCAATCATTGCCCAGAACAGAGTGTACTTCATCAATAATAATAAAATCATATTTGTCATTTGTCATCGTTATCTGACTCATCGGAGTTATTTTTATATTGTTTCCGCTTAGATTGTCACCATTGAACAGACTAAACTTAAAAGCAAGCTCTGTCTTCCACTGTTCAACCAATGCGTCAGGGACACACACAAGTACTTTTTTATTTTTCTTATCTGATAAATACACCTTTAAAACAGAAGCGGCCTCTATCGTCTTCCCAAGACCCACCTCATCAGCTATCATATATCTGCAACTGGGTTCGGAAAGGCAACGCATAACTGTTTTAAGCTGGTATGGCTTTAAAAATATCTTACAACCAGCAAGTTCCTTAAATCCGTAGAAAGCGTTATCGATAGTATGAATAGCGTTATTGACTGCACTTCTGCCAAAATACCACATAGGATTTTGAAACTCAAAGCGCTTTAACTGTGACAGTGGTGACACATCACTTGAATTAAATGTGGTTTTAATATCTTTTTCACAAATCTTCAATACTGTGCTAGTGTCAGAAGTCAGATAATAGTAGATAAAGTTATTACTTTTATCAATATTGTGCTGGATAATATGATACATATTTCCGTTGTATTCAGCAAGAGAACCATTTCTAAGTATGCAATGATTAAGCTTTGATAAAGGAAATTCCAGCGTTTGGGGAACATTATAATATTTTCTAAGATTTAAAAGATCAAAAAATTCCACTTTGGCTACCTCGGAAAAATCGTTGATCTCAACTATTCTACCCGAAATGAAATCTCTTGGTTCATTAGGATTTTCAACATCGATCGAACATCTGACATACATTCCTATTTTCAGCATATCATCACCACCTAAAGCTTAATTTTGTGCTATTCGCAAACAAATGTCCTTACTCGAACAATATTTGCAATGTACACCTCGATTATCTTTGTATCTTTCTTTGTCGTTATTTATAATATCCTCAAGATCAATACCCATTGCATTCCTTATAAAATCGTCTAATTTTACTACCAAAAAATCATCCCTGAATCTATGGATGTCAGATGGTTTGTTAAAACTGTTATGCTTTCTTAGATATCCTACAAGATACTTATACAATTCTGAGATTATTTGAGATTTTTCATATTCATTTGAAATCTTAAACTTATCATCAAGAATTTGGTATTCTTCAATAATGATGTTCTTAAGCTCCTTTTCGTTTAATCTCTTTCCAACGTAGTTAGTAAGAATAGCATTTTGCAATAAGACTCTCATATAGAATATTACAAGAAATCTTTCTCTGAAAATAGTTTTACCTTGCACAACACTTTCAAGAGCAAATCTATATGGACACATACTATATTTGATTTTATCAATGCCTTCATTATCCTTTGGATAATGCTCTCCTGTCGGATCACTATACTTCAAATGCGGCATATAGCTATCAAAAGTATCGCTATGATATTTTCTAACTTTAATTCCTAGCATCTTTATTAGGTGATATAATTCGTTATTTTTACAATCAACAGTCTTGACATAACTAAGTTTACAACCGATGCGGTTAAATTCCAATCCGTAAAGCAAAGCATAACGTTTGAAATTCTTAAATTCCATTTTAGACTTAAGGAATATTTGATAGTTTTGTTCTAATGGCTCATAAGAATATTCAAAAAAGTTAATATCGAGAGGCCAAGGAAGCCGTTCGTCCTTAGCTGCACATATATCGCTGTCACTAAGACAACAAAAATGATAACAAGTTTTCTCTGCTTTTTGTTTGCTACTTCTAAGAATATCACCATCTATCTGCTCAAAATCTCTTACAATCCAGTTTGCCCCGTGCATTAGATTATCATCTTGACTAAGATAAAACGACATTGTTTGTTTCAGACATGTAAATGTGCCTGTATCAGGCAGATCTATTTTATTCATACGATCAAGAAGTTTGCCAATAACCTCTTTCATCTCCTTATCAAGAGACTCCAGATCTTGCGTTCGTTTAACAATAAAATCATGAATACGTATGTAGAAACGGTTGAAGTTATCACCACCACTACTAAAATCAGAGAAGAAACTAATAGCTATTTCATTTAGTTCTTGAAGTGCTATCCTAAGTATGTCAAGCTTCTCTTTGCTGGTATTAAGATATCCTATACGCTGTAGTTTCTTATCAGACGGATTTACATACTTTCGAAGCCTTTTAAGAGAACTTATAATGCCAACAAGTGTTGTTTCTTTTTCAATATACGGTTCTATAGTATTGAATGTATTGAGAAGTTCCCCAGGAATATTTTCTTTGATTATTCCCGATTCAAAACAATCCTTGATAAGAGACATATCCTCAACTTTGACACACTCATTTTCATTGTCCCACATCTCTACAACTGCAACGAAAAAGTGACCAATAGGATAATCAAGGAAATGGCGTTCGCCAAATTGTTCAGGGAAATATGCTCTAAGTATGTCATTTACCTTGCCAGAAGCCGAATACAATTGTTCTGACATATCATATAGAACTGGATTATGAGAGCCATTATGTTTATTTACTTTACGTGCGTTTTCAAAAAGTTTAGCACAGTAACCAGCAAACTCCGTAGTATTCTCAAATTCGATAACCTCAATATTATTAAGGATTCCTGGCCTAACTTCAAGCTTACCATTTGAAAGTGTTCCAATATTGTCAGCAAGTGTGTTACAAGGATAGCTATCAATCAGTAGAGAAACTGGTTTAAACTCAGGTTCATCACTGTATTTTATTCCTTCTTCAAATAGAGAATAGATGTTAGTCCATGTCTGATAGATTGATTCATACTGTTTCTGATAATTAAAAAGCAATACTACATTTTTGAAGTGTGAAATATCCTCAATGGCACACAGCATTGCAGGTGTAAACTGATGTATGCCGTGGATAACAACAGTATGTCTATCAAGTTTATCATACGGAAAATTCTTATGTTTGGTTTTGAGTGCTTCCAGTATCTTTTCATCTATGATTTCTGATAAGAAAGGTCTTTTAAATTCAAAGGAAGTTTTTTCTCTGCTAGAAATATACTTATATATTTCTATAAGATATTTTTGATCTGCGTTCAGACGTGATGTATCAAAGCTATTTGCATCAAGTCCCAATTCTTTGAAAAGACGTATGCATTTAACTAGCAATTTGGTATTGTATTCAAGAGATCGCCTGGAATTACCGGTCACATCTTCGTCAAGAGGGAGGGCATTAATGGCATTATCAACTTCCATTATCTGTTTCACTCGTATGTTTTCATCTTCCCAGTCGGAGTAAAGCGTGTTGATCAATATACGGATAGTTGTTAGATAACCGCCTTCCTTAAGTGACGGATAAATATCTTCAAAACCATTTACCATTGTCTGTGAAACACAAAAATGAGCGCAATCCTTTATCTCATTCCAGTATGATTCACGTCTGATCTCATAAGGATTAGAGTATGTATATATTTTCAAGCCCATATTCTTACACCTCTCCGCTCATTTCCTCAAGCATTTTGCCCCAATTGTTTCCTTTGGCATCGATATTATTGAACCAAATGAAATTGTCAATAGCTCTTGTCATTGCGACATAGAGTATTCTTGATTCTTCCATCATCATTTCTCTTATTTCAATTTTTGATTCATAAAAACTATTAGAGTATTGCTTACCATTAGCAAAAATGCTGTACCCTATTTCACCATTAATGTACGACACCTCAAGTCCATTTTTATGGGGTTTGTCGATTTCGACATCTGTAGCGGGCATAATAACTGTGCCATATTCAAGACCTTTTGATTTATGGACAGTAAGACAGGTAACTCTTATATCATCAGTAGTAATGTCGATCTCTCTCGATTTTGCTTCTGTTCCTGTCATTATGTTGATGTGAAGAGACTCATTAATTGAATCAAGAGTAAGATAACTCTTCTTATTCACCTTGGACAATTCCTCAAAGATAAGTTCATAGTTTGTACGATAGTATTCCTGCATATACTCATCTGATGGAGCATAAGCTCTCCAAGGTTTCGTAGCTTCATATATCAGCCTGAGTGTTTTCAGTACCGGCTCTTTTTGGATATCACGAACAAGATCTTTCCAGGTCTTGCCCATAGCAGAATAATAAAACTTATCAAGGCAATCTATAAAAACATCTGTTTTCTCATCAGCGGTTTTACCGATTATAGAACGAATATCAAAAATAATATTCACATTCCTTGAGTGAATAAGATCAAAAAGATACGTAGGGTTATATGGATTGCAGAGTGCCGATGTCAGTCGACACAAATCCGTACTCGGTGCAAGTCTATAAAGATCACTGTTGTTGTCACTCTCTATAACAACTTCTCTTCTTTTAGCCTCTTTCAAAATTTCATTGATCTGATAGTTGCTTCTTGTTAGAATAGCTATGGTTCGTTTATTTTTCGAAAGTTCTTTTGTTCCCATTTCTATTTCAATTCGCTGCCGTTGTTGTTCAATAATGTTGAACAGCATATCATAGTATTTTGTTGAATTATTTTTGTCAGAATTGTTATATGAAATCGGAACAACAAGTAGATCTTCGCTAATGTTATTAGATTTGATACCTCTTAGAACATCAGTAGTTAGATCATATTTAAGCAGATCCATCCTGCTCATGTAGGAAAAAGTTTTAGCGAACCTGTCTAAGAGTCTTTTGTCACTTCTGTAATTAAGATTTAAAGTGAACGAAAGCCAACTCTCTTTATTGCATCCCATTTTTTTAAAAGCAGTCATAGTCGCACCACGAAAACGGTAAATGCTCTGTTTAAGATCACCTACAATGAAAAAATTGAATCCAATTTTTTTTTGCATAGCAACAAATGATGCTATCTGTGCATCATCCGTATCCTGAAATTCATCTATAAACACATATTTGAATTCATAAAGATTGGTGTTAAATGCTTTATTATCTATGCACTTGTTGAGATGGATCATATATTCAGACAATGCCACTGCATTGTTGTCTATAAGAAACTTTGAGTACTCTTTTTCAGTCTCTACAACTACTTTTTCAATTATCCTATTTAGGTACGGCATATTATCTGGCGCATCCCCCCATGAAGTCATATCGAGAGTCTTTATGTCACAACCTTTTTCATAAAGCTTATTAGAAATATCAAGCATCAGCTTACGAAAATCCTCTATATTAATCGGAAGAACATTAAAGAATATAGGATTGCGTTTGTTTTCTTCCTCCAAATAAGCAGTAAAAAGACGATCAAATATTTTTTGTTTTTCATACTTTCCGATAACAGTAGCGAACTCTGTGCCAATGCCCAGTGTTATAGCAGTATTCGAAATAATTTCCTTAGCAAAGCTATGAATAGTAGAAATACGCATTTTCTCAATACTTGTTACCATTTCAAGGTACTGCGTATTATTGGTAAGTATAAAATAATTTACAAAAAGTTGTTTAAGCCTTGACTTCATATTGATAGCTGCATCATCAGTAAAAGTAAGCATTGCTATTTCAGCTGCAGGGTCAAATACACCAGAATTAGAAGCATGACTACAAAGAAAAGCTACTCTTGAAACCATAGAATAAGTTTTTCCTGTTCCGGCACCAGCCTTGACCTGAATATCTCGTCCAATTTCTGCATGTTCAATATGAAATTGATCAATGTTAAAGTTTGTAACAGCCGCAATAGTCGAAAGAATTTTTTCTTGCTCTTCTGAAAGTTTGCCATTATATGCTTGAAAAGAACTTATAGCTATATCCTGGCTTATAAAGAAAGCTTCAAAATTAAATAAAGAAAGTCTATTGTTTTCAATTGTGAGAATGGTTTCTGTGTTGCCAGATGTGCTTATAGCAAGATTGCCTTCTTTTAGTATTATATGATTTTTGGTCAGAGCTTCTGATAATTGTTTTGCTATAACTTCAAGATCAGAAACACCTTGTGTGAATATTATCTGCTTGGTTCCTTTAAAATATGAAGTTATAATGTCATTTATATTGGTAAGAGTTAGCCCTTCAGAGAATACCGACAGACAAGAGTAAGGAATAATATTTTGAGAAGGAGCAGTCACAACATATGTAGGTTCAAAATGATGCCTTGCAGTATCATAGTTGTCACCAATCATTTTGTCAAAATTCAGCTGTTGCGAATCCTGATAGACACCAAGTATTTTACGCGAAAAGTTGTAGCTGTTTTCAATGTCTTCTTTGAAAAGAGTGTATTCCGGTTCTGAAACGATACTTAACCCAATTTTATTATAGTCTATTTCAGAGAGGAAAGGGTAACAGATCATATTCATGGCCAGTGGATTTATACCATACTTTTCATTCATTATGTTTTTGAGTTTAAAAGCATACGATCTTGCCTGTTTCTTTGGAGAATCTTCTATGCTTCCATTAGACATAATTATTTCGTCAGGAGAAACGACTTCACTAATATGGCTTTTGTCCCACCCCTTAACTTCTATTATCATGAATCCAACATCTTTTATAAGTAGGCAGAAATCGAATTCTCTGCCTTTTACTTCTCTGTTATAGTAGCAGAGAATATCTTCTGGTAGATTATCCTTTATGCACTGCCAGACTTGCTTTTCTCCCTCATAGTTGTCCGGCTGCTTGTCTTTCATTAAAGCCATAATAAAACCCCATTACATATAATTCTTATAATGTATAAACTTATTCAAAGTAATCTTCATTAAGCTTGTATACCGTATACGTTTTAATTTTTTCAAGACCTATACCATACGTGATCATAAGATCGGCTAACAGATCACCATTGATAAGTTTTAGACTTTTTTGTTGTTGATTTTCTGCATAATTTATCGCTTCTTTTGTAAATGTTGATGTAGTGATGAATACTCATTTCTGAACATCCTGCATAGCACCAACAAAAGATTGTAGTATCTGTCTGCCAATCGTATTCTTTTGATCATATCTCTTAGCTTGAATATATATTTTACTCAAGCCTAATCTATCTTCAAATATTACGCCGTCGATACCACCATCGTGTGATTTTCCAATTACTTTTCCCGCTTGATCATTTACGCCATATCCCATTTCAAGCAATAGATGTACAACAAGGCTTTCAAAAAAACTTGGGTGGCATGCAAGAATGCGGTCTTTTATCTGGGCTTTCAAGCCATTCTTATAAAAAAGATATGTTTGATCAATCTTTTCCTCTGGTAAAAGATTTTCTTCGGAATATATAATTTTCTTTGGATTGTTTTCGCTATTCGGTTCGTTAGGATCAATTGCCGCATATAGGTCGTGCTTTCCTTTTTTACCTGTAATTTTGAAATACTTAACAGGAGAGGCGCTTGGAAAATTCAAGCCTTCACAATGACAACGTATTTCCGAATTTACAACATTTACAGGATTTTTAGCTCCAAAATTGTATAATCCTTTTTCAATTATTTTTTCATAGGCTTCTTTGGATGTAAGACTTCCGTTTTCTTTTAGAACAATAACAACTGCATCAATAATCCTCAATACGATCACATCCTATATATTCTTTGTTAAAATTGAAATAAACTGGTCAATATCTTTTTTCATTGTGAACTTATTTAGAGATATTCTAAGTATCTTACTGGTCTGATTTTTAAGTCCTAAAGCGTTTATAACATGAGATGGCTCTCCGAGACTGCAGGCAGACCCGGTTGATATTGCGACTTCATTACTAATACGCTTAACGAACCTTTCGTTATTAAAGTCTTCTTTCATAATTAAAATGCTGATGATTCCTTTTGCCCTGAATTCATCAGGAATAAAAATTTTGATATTATCACAACTCTTTAGTTTAGCGATAAGGTAATTATCCAGATCACATGTATGATTGTAGTTTTTCTCCATATCACGCATAGCTATTTCAGACGCTTTACCAAATCCTACAATATTATGCACTGCAAGTGTGCCAGCACGTATTCCGCTCTCTTGCTCACCACCATGAAGAAGTGCTGTTATTGGAGGAAGTCCGTATTTATCAGATTTGATATATGCACAACCTATTCCTTTAGGACCGTAGAATTTATGTGCAGACACGGACATGAAATCAACATCAAGATCTTTTACATTGACAGGAAATTTCCCCACTGCCTGTGTAACATCAGCATGAAATAACACATTGTGACTATGCGCTACTTTGGCTAAATCAGCTATGTTATTAATAGTACCGGTTTCGTTATTGACATAAATGAATGAAGCAATGGCTGTTCTGTCAGTAATTGCAACTTCAAACTTTTCTGTTGATATAATCCCATATTTATCGACTTCAACAAATGTAGCATTATAGCCCCTGTCAACTTTGTTGTTAGCAGCGAACAACGACATAGTAGCATCGTTGTTGGAATAAATTTCACCATTTAGATATTTACATACGTTTAAGGTAGCTTTATGTTCGGCGTTAGATGTTATAACATGATTTTTGCCTTCGCAATAATATTTGCTGTAGTCAAGGACTCCCTTAATAATCATATTCGTGCTTTCAGTGGATCCAGCAGTAAAGATTATCTCTTCGCTTTTTGCGCCTAATAAAGCTGCAACCTTAGAACGTGCTTCCTCAACTGCCTGCTTAGCGTTATCTGCCTTGCAGTAATACTTACTAGATGGATTTCCATATTCTTCTTTAAGATACGGAAGCATAGCATCCAGCACTTCTTCATCAATTGGAGATGTGGCTGCGCTATCCAGATATATCATACAGTATCACCAACCCCCAGAACATGAAGAATATACTTATCAACACTACCTGCATGATTGTACATATCAAGAAGCAACTTACTTCCGCGATCAATATGAGCTTTCACATATTTAGGAAAGAATTCATCTTCACCAAGAAATCTTCCCTCAATAAGCTCAAACATGGCTTTAAAGTACTCTTCATTATCACCTGTAATGGTCTGTCTGTTTAAATCCAATCCGTTTGAATCGGATTTAAAATCTTTTACGGATGTCTTTTCTGCGACAGACCATGCAATAGCATGTTTTACCAATGTATATGGCTTAAAATTGGTACGTCTTTCAAGTTCCTCAAATATTTCCTGAGTCTGCTTTGACGTTTTCAATCTAAATATCATTTTATACTCACCTTTAAAAGAAATAACCCTCAGTTACCGTTGTTTTGTTTTCGCTCTGATCGTTTTTAAGCAAATATTCTTTAGATATGTAAGGTTTTATTATAGTATAGTAATCCTTAGTAATCTCTTCATCAGTAGAAAGTATAACAACCTGACTACTGATGTTTGGGAAGAACTTTGATGAAATCTCCTCACGGTGATTAGCATCGATACGAGCATAAGGTGTATCGATGATGAACGGAATATGCTTTCCCGAAATCTGAATAATTGCCCAATAAAGAGCAAGAATGAAAATTTGTCTTTCTCCTTTTGAAAGTGTATTTAAGTCGACCCTTCTATAGAGCTCTATCTCTTCATTATTATTATCACAGGAGAGAATAGCATCTTTAAGACCCTCTGCTTCATTAACAGAGAAGTGTCTGCAAAGCTTTCTTACGCTTTCACTACCAATAATAGCCAAGAAGTCCTTAACACCAACATTGACTATAAGTGATCTTAGCTCATCCATAGTAAATTGCTGCGTTTGAAACAAATCAAACTTGAAATTTTCTGAGATCTCAATTATAGAAATAAGATTATCTTTACGATAGATTTGCTGAAGATTCTCTATTATCTTTTTAGACAGTTGTTTACGTATACTGATCATACTGTCGCTAATCAAGCGCTCCATCATCTGTGAAATACTTGTACTAAGATCCAACACATGTCTTTTCTGGGCGTTGTCGCGTATCTTTTCGCGCAACGAGTTAAGTTCAGAATTAAGCACCTGTAACTTTGATTCAAGTTCTATCTTTTCGTTTTTCTTTTGTAAAGATTCAAGCTCCAAACGTTCTATGTCCTGTTTAGAACGTTCTATCTCATCTGTATATTTTTTGGCATCTTCCTCAGACAAGGCATTTTTTAATCTTTTCCTGATAGACCTAACTCTCTTGTCCATTTTATCTTTATCATTTATCTTTTTTGTAAACTCTTTTGAATCAAATGACGTAACTGCATCAGCAAGATTTAATACCTGTCCCATTTCAGCCTTTGAAAAATCAAATATCATCTCATCAAAGGCTCCATTAGCCACTTCGAATTTTTTCACTATAGCTTCATAAAGAGCTTCAGAAATACCGTTGTCTTTTTTTGTTTTATCAGCAACGATATTGCTGATGAACTCTTTGGAAAGCATATTGATGATATACTCGTGAATTGAAGCCTTCTCCTCATACTTGATCTGTTGTTTTAACTGAGAAATCATGTCTTTCATAATGAAAAACGGCATCAAATCTTCAAAAAACGACTTTATTTCCTGCGCAATGACCTCTCGTTCTTTATCATATTTAAGTACATTTTTTTCAAGTATTTTAACTTCTTCCGGCGGTAGTCCTCCAGAACGAACAAACTCCGTTTCACGCTGCTCAATAATGGTCCGAAGAGTACTCATCTTCTGCATATTATCGTTAAGTATGGATTCGCACGCAGTTATTGCTTTTTCAGTTTCAGCAATCTTATCAACTAAGTTTTGATACTGATCATTAAGATCCATTTCTTCTTTGCTTTCTATTCTACCATTATAATTTCTGCAGAAATGCTGCAATATTTCAAAATCATCAATGCCGCACATTGTTAGCAAAGCATTTTTTACATACTTGTTATATCCATCAGAAGCAAATATAGTACCGACTTCTTCACCATCAAAAAGGAAAAACTCAAACAAATCAATTGGAATGATATTTAAAATATAGCTTTCGAATAGTATTCTATCAGTATATTCAAGAGGTTTGTTTCCTTCATAAACACTATAAGATTCTTCTATTTTAGAGTCAATAATATGCCAATTGCGATTAATTGTATAATATTTTATTTCTCTCTCTTTTTTTACCTTTACTTCTATAGAAATTCCTGATGTAAATGGTTGCGTTTGAAATGCTTTATCGTTTATAAATCCCCTGATTTTCTTGCTATAAAAAGTATTATTACCAGTATAACCAAAAGCTAAAGGACCATAAAGCGCAATTTTAATAGCTGTGAAGATAGATGTTTTTCCTGCACCGTTAAGACCACCTATCAGTATTATAGGCTGTTCTTTTTTTACGGTGAAGTCAAATACAGTTTTGCCCTCATAGGAGCTAAAATTAACAAGCACCAGTTTCGTTATCTGCATTTTCTATCTCCTTCAGTATATCAAAATGAAGCCACTGCTGATTCAAAAGTTTTTCAAGATCCTTACGCATTATTTTCGGATTTGAATAGTTTTTGTTTTGGTGGACTGATAATAAAAGATTCTTTACAAGTTCACTCGGGACATTATATTCTTCGCACATATTTTCAATACTGTCAACAATATCTGCCTTTATAAGTGCTTCTTTATAACTATCCCAAGGGAGTTTTTCACCTGTAAGATCATAGTATAGATCAACTAATACTCTGCGTGAAAGATCCAGCTCACGATCCCATATTTCATCTATTGCTCTAAGTTCATCGAGAGTAATTAGCTCATAATTGATAGCTTTCTGTGTTTCAATAAGTTTCGTAAGGATAAGTTTTCTTGCTTCCCAGGTAAATGGGCCATACCCTTTATTTCCATGCTTATCCGCATAAACAGTGCCATCCCTATGCTTTTTTTCTCGATATTTATCAACGTCTCTTATACTCATGAGCCATGTTCTAAACTCTGCTAACGGAATCAACTCGCGGTGTCCTGCTTTAATAAACCCATTGAGTGATTTGTCCTCTTTAACAACAGTGCAACACCAACAGCCAAATCTTGACTGACCACAACTCTGTGTTTGTCCTGAATTCGACATTCCTGCAAACGGACATTCGCCGCTATCAGCATCAGAATATAAGGCAACAAGTTCACTATTATCTGATCCCCACGGGGTTTTGCCACTATTGTGTTCAAGAAGAACTGTCCATACATCTTCAGTAGTCAGTTCAACTATCGGATTATAGACATATGCATTTGGGATAGTTTCATGTCTGTTAAGCATACGTGTTGTAAGTTCACGACCCTCAATACGCCGTTTTCTAGCAATACTTTCAGCTTTACGTACACCTAGAAGAACTATGACTTCCTTGTCTTCCTCAGCCATGATTGCTTTTATCTTATCAGCACTTGGTTTAATCTTAAGTCTGTCAGTACACCATCTGAATGTACCATTCATTCTTGGTGTAGGAAAGCCTTTACCAATAATATTCGTCCAGAATGTATTGTTGAATTTTGGAGTTACCATGCACGATTTAATAGGGAGCCTGTCTTTTGCAGCAGCTTCTCCGAGAAGGTTATTCATTTTGTTAAGATATATCTTAATCAAAGGATTTTCAATAAGTGTATCAGAGGATATTATGTAAACATTCTTGTGCCTATGCTGTGGAGCAAGTGACTTAAGCATTTCATAGACCAGTTCTACCACAGTAGTGGAATCTTTTCCTCCACTATATCCAATAATCCACGGTCGGTCATCTGACCGATAAACATATTTAATCTCATTTAATAGTTCCTCATAGGAAACTATATCAAAATAGCTACTCATTATATCTAATCAACCATTTCTACAAAATTGGGTACAAATATACTATTTTATTATACACTATTTCCCGCTTTTTGTCAATGAGCGTTAAAACAATTAAATATTTTACCAAATTTAACGCTGATTATGCTAAACAAGTATTCTTCAGGCTGTCTTCACTAAGCAAAAACCAATTTTCGGTGGAAATACTTACGAAAAAAACCACAATGGTAATGGTTGAACCCTTATCATTGTGGTTTTTAAACTTATTTTTTCATAGTAAAATTACAGTATGTTTTATAATTTACATATATAGTATGTTAACTGCTTGCAATAAGATGTCCTTCACTTATGGTAAGATCAAGCAGAAGATTCTATTTATTGGAGGCGGGCGATTTAGAATTCTTATTATTATAATCCTTTCTGCTACCACAATTTTTTCTCTTATTGTCTGTTAATGACATAAGAAAATATTCATAACACCTTGTGCAGCGTCGATACCCCTGACCTTGCTTATAATTCAGTAATAATGAATAATACATCGCCTCCAAAAGTGTGTTCACCCTTAACGAAAGTCCTTTTTCTAAGTCAAAACTCGGTCTAATATTTTTTATGTTATGCTCGATCTCATCGCAAATAACCTTCTTAGCTATGATTATCAATGCTTCTTTCATCTTTGGTGTGAACTTCTTCAAATCCGGTTTGCCGACATATTCTAGTTGGGTTACTATACGTTTGTCTGCTGCACAATTTTCTGTTACATTTTCTATATCTGCTACTTTTTCTATACATCCCTTCACTATCCCAACTTGTTCAAAATACAGCTTCATAAAAACAATAATTTTAAGATCATCTACATTGTTTTTAAGATTTTCGAAATTAAAAAATAGCGCATTGTTTTGATAATAAAGGGAACCTACGTGGTTTACATCATTTATATTTAAATCCGCTTTAATCTTTTCAAGATCAGATTTTTCTTCGCTTTCCTTGGAATTCTCTGCTTCGATTATCTCAGTATCAGATTCTTCTTTGTTTTCCTTGGAATTCTCCGCTTCTTCGTTTTCTTTTTCTGAAATTTCGGGAAAGCACTCTTCAAATATTTCATTCAATTCATCGTTGCTAATTTTTGTTTCATAAGAACCATACTTATCATCGTCACTGTTCGTTCCCCAACTCCCTAGTCTACTACTATCTGTTTTCAAATGATATGGACCATTTATTAGATCATAATAGTTATGTACACAGGATCTGTATGTGTAATTTTGCAATTTTATTTCTACCGGCTTAGAAAGCAATAATTTTAATACAAGTGCAAGTATAGTTTGATAATAATTATCATTATCTAGATTTAACGAGATCTCATGGATCAGGTCAACAAGAATTGAGAATCGCTCTATTAAACAGATCATTTTACCATACTCTATATACTCATCATCTGTAATAGGGAAAAAGAAGCCATAGTTCTTTATGAAGGTAAAAAGATTTTTCCTAGTCTTTTCCGGATCATCCTTGATTCTTTCAACATTTCGCTTAGCATCTTTGGCTTTTTTCTTATTTATTATATTCAAGAACAGTTTGACGACATCTTTTTCGCTTTTTAAAGGCACCAATGTGTGTGCGTCGTCGTTAAACTCAAATCTTCTTGTGCTGATGGCGGGAACAATACCGCGAATCAAATCAAAACGTATTTTACTTGTATCATGTTTCGGAGTAATCAGTATCTTCTGAGACATATCATTATACAAAAGATTCAAAAAATCAAATCTTTCTTCCTCAGAAATGTTACATAATGTGTTGTCAAAGCTATCACATCTTAGATCATTGAAATTTATGATTTTTTTACATTTTGATTTTGCCACCACAATTACCTCCCTATAATTACAAAAACGGATAAAAAATTTTTATTTAGAAAAAAGTCGGCTCTTTTTTTCTAAAATATATCACATTTTTATTATACAAAATAGCTGAAATTGTTCCGAAGCTGTAAAAAGTGTAAAAAGTGCGAATTTGCAACATAAAAAAGAAGGTGATATAATGTGAACATTAAATTATTCGAAAGGATCTTACTTATGGAAATAAAAAATTACCCCAGGGGCTACTCAGCAGGTCCGGACGGTGTCTACTATCACGGCGAGCATTTTTCAAACGCTCTTATAGAAATAACCGATTACTACGAAGTAAAGTTTTTGACTTCGGGTGTCACAAGTGATACCTATGTTGAAGTCAAATTTATAGTGGAAGAAAAAAACTACTTTGCAACGATCCCGTACTACGATCTAAAAAATGCTATGCGCTTTATCCCACGTAATGATGTCAAGTTTGTAAAAAGCGAAAGCGTATGTAACAGATTTTTGTCGGAAACTATTAAAGGAGCTATTCTTAATAAGGAACCCCGAATCAGATATTCTCTCGACCAGGGCTATAATTGCTTTCCCGCAGAGAAAGATTCCGATGCACATTACGTTTTTCTGCTTGGCAACTGCATTATTGGCGATACGGAACGTATAGGCGTTGATATAGCACCGCAAAACGAAGCCATCGCAAAATTTAAACGCCCGCTGTCAACGCAAAATGCTGAATTTATGCCGTGGGTATCGGATTTTCTTGATTCAGATAATATACCCGGCGTATTGCTTATGGCGGCACTTACGCCATTCATAATGCCACTTATAGACGAATCGCAAAGAAGCAGATTTGAGTTCAACACTTACGTTTACGGCGATTCGGGTTCGGGAAAATCTGCGATAACCAAACTGCTTGTAGATTATTTCGAGGGCAGTCCAAATATTATAAATCTGCACAGCAATAAAAGCGAGATCGACAAGATATTCGAGTACAAGCATTGTTGCGTGGCAATTGACGACCTCTGCGGCACTGATTCCAACAGAGAAAGAGAGAATAACGAACAGAAACTTTCGGAAAATCTCAAACGTGTTCAAACTCCGGGGCAGATAGTCCGTGACGGCAAAAGGATCAAAAATGAAAGTATGCTTTTTGTGACGGGTGAATATCTGCTTAAAAGTTCAAGCACGCTAAATCGCTGTCTTGTAGTAAATCTTAAAGATCCGATACCGCCGAAGGAGATCAACAAGCTTTGCCGTAATAAAGATCAGTATCTTGAAATGGTGCGGTGTTTTATCGAGTGGGTCTGCAAAAACTATGACAGACTTAGCAAGAATCTAAACAGCAGGCTTAGCGATGTGAAAAATCACAAAAGCAAGGCTGTGAGGTATTCGGGCTTTAACCGAAACTATGCTATAAAGTCCTTACTGTTTTGCACCTGCGATATATTTTGTGAGTTTATCAGAAGCGTTTCGAACGATGATATGACAATGATCACAAGGCGCCGTTCTATCGAAAACTCTATCGAAGTGCAGATAGATGACACATTGTGTCACCTTGAAAACCGCAGCAGCGAATATGCCTCCTCTCGAAACATAGTCGAGGAAGTAGCCACCGCTATTTTAAATTCGAAAAACGTCTCTAACGATATTAAGGATTTTCGTAACGCGATACGCTTCGATGAAGGCCCTTGTTATTACGATAACCAGCTTGAGGGAAGCTTTATCATCAGCGGCGAGGAATTGAGAAAAATTTTTTCGTCAAGGCTTTCTGCAAAGTCCATAGGCGAAGCCCTTGCAGACGAGAACGTGCTTATACTGTCGAAAGACGGTAGCAGAACATACCCTATCAGAAAACAGGGCAAGTCGAAAGACAAATGGACGAAAAAGTTTTATCACATAAACGCCGATGCGCTAAAAGAGTATGCCCCTTGTTCCGATGAAACGGAAGATAAAAAGCCTAAAAAGCCTAAAAAGCCTAAAAAGCGTGAACTTGGCATATTCCGGCAGTATGGAGTCTGGAACAAACGGAAAAAGCAATGATTTAACTTATACATTATTTTCAAGATACCAACAGGAGGTAAACAATTATGGATATGGTCAGAGAAAGGGAACTGAACGTCCCTATATTTCAAAAGCAAAACCTCACTATCGAGGAAGCCGCCGTTTATTCAAACATCGGTCAGCACAAGCTGAGAGAACTCACGGCGGACGAACGCTGTCCGTTCGTTTTGTGGGTGGGCAACAAAAGGCTTATAAAGCGCAGGCAGTTTGACGAATATATGTCGAGAGCTTATTCTATCTGAACTGTGAGAAATGTGAAAAATGCCGACCGTCCGGAAAGCCGATGGTCGGCAGAATTTTGAAAGGAGAGTTTTATTATGGTAAAAAGGCGCAGAGACAGCAAAGGCATTATGCTGAAAAAAGGTGAAAGCGAACGTGCGGGCGGCGGTTATGATTACCGCTGGACGCAGAACGGCGAAAGGCGCGTGATATATGCACCCACGCTGCAGGAACTTCGTGAGAAAAAAGAGGAAATCTCTGCCGATGTTCTCAGAGGCATAAGGCCTAACGCCCGAAACCTCACGGTAAATGACATCTATAAAATGTGGGTGAGAGATAAAATGGGGCTAAAGGACAACACTATGCTGAATTATATGTATATGTATGAAATGTTCGTTGACCCCTATATCGGCAAAAGCAAGATCTCAGGACTGCTGTATTCAGACGTTAAGGGCTTTTACAATATGCTTTACAGAGAACGCGGGCTAAAAGTTTCTACTATCGACAACGTAAATACCGTGCTTCATCAAGTGCTTGAACTCGCCGTGCAGAACAGGCTTATCCCCGCGAACCCCTCGGACAATGCGATAAGAGAATTGAAACATATGCACGGCAAGGAGATACAGAAGCGTCAGGCGCTTACCGCAAAGGAACAGGGACTTTTTCTTGATTACCTCCGCAGCACTCCGCGTTATCAGCACTGGTATCCTGTATTTCTTACGATGCTTTATACGGGATTGCGTGTTGGCGAGATAACGGGGCTGCGCTGGTGCGATGTTGATCTTGAAAACGGCTTTATCAGCGTCAACCACACGCTTGTTTACTACAAGCACGATACAAACAAATGTCAGTTCAGCATACACAAGCCTAAGACAGAAGCGGGAAGCCGCAGCGTGCCTATTATGAGCGAAGTCAGGGAAGCGCTCGAACAGGAGAAAGAGTATCAGGATATAGCGGGGCTGAGATGCAAAGTTAAAGTCGACGGCTTTTCTGATTTTATTTTCATAAACCGCTTTGGCAATGTACATAATCAGAACAATCTCAACAGGGCATTGCGCAGGATAATCCGTGACTGCAACAAAAGAGTGCTTTCGGAAGCGCAGAAAAGCGAAAACGTCACCCTATTACCCGATTTCAGTTGTCACACCCTACGCCACACCTTTGCAACGCGAATGTGCGAAATGGGAATAAACCTCAAAGTGATTCAAGACGTACTCGGCCATTCAGATTTCAGCACCACGATGAACGTCTACACCGACGCCACGAGCGACTTCAAAAAGAAAGAATTTCAGACCCTTGAAAAGCTTCTCAAAGGCGGCAGTGCCGAATAATAAAAAAGAGATCACCGATGAGCCAAAACATCAGTGATCTCTCATATGTTATCATATTTTTTTATAAGTTTCTGACCGATTGGCGTAAAATTGGCGTAAGCCGTCGGTCAGACCTGCTGAAAACCCCGCAAGATCAAGGGTTTATCACTCCAACGTCTTCATCGTAGGGAACAACAGTACGTCCCTGATAGCCGGCGAATTGGTCAGCAGCATTACTAGTCTGTCTATGCCGTAGCCTATGCCGCCTGTCGGGGGCATTCCTATCTCCAGCGCTCTCAGGAAATCTTCGTCCGTGTGGTTCGCTTCCTCGTCGCCCTGCTTTAACGCTTCCTCCTGCGCCGCAAATCTCTCGCGCTGGTCTATCGGGTCGTTAAGCTCAGAATACGCGTTGCACATCTCTCTGCCCGTGATGAAAAGCTCGAAACGCTCTACATAGTCCGGATTCTCCGGCTTCTTCTTCGTCAGCGGCGAGATCTCTATCGGGTGATCCATGATGAACGTCGGCTGTACAAGGTGCTCCTCTACATATTCTTCAAAGAATAGGTTCAGTATGTCGCCGCGCTTGTGGCGCTCTTCATACTCTATGTGGTGCTCCTTGGCCAGCGCTTTCGCTTCCTCAGTGTCCTTTACCTGCGCGAAATCTACGCCCGAATACTTCTTTACCGCGTCGATCATCGTCATGCGCTCAAATGGCTTGCCGAGGTCTATCATAACGTCGCCGTAGGGTACGCAGGTAGTGCCGCATACCTCCTGCGCTACATGGCGGAACATATTCTCCGTCAGATCCATCATGCCGTAATAGTCGGTGTACGCCTGATACAGCTCCATCAGCGTGAACTCGGGATTGTGGCGCGCGTCTACGCCCTCATTTCTGAATACTCTGCCTATCTCGTAAACTCTCTCTAGTCCGCCTACGATAAGGCGCTTCAGATACAGCTCCAGCGATATTCTCAGCTTTACGTCCTCGTTCAGCGCGTTGTAGTGCGTTTCAAACGGGCGCGCCGCCGCACCGCCTGCGTTGGATACCAGCATGGGCGTTTCTACTTCCATAAAGCCCTGTCCGTCAAGATACCTTCTTATAGAAGATATTATCTGCGAACGCTTGATGAATGTATCCTTTACCTCGGGATTGCAGATTAGGTCGGTGTATCTCTGGCGGTATCTTGTGTCCTGGTCTTTCAGTCCGTGCCACTTTTCGGGCAGCGGCAGCAGGCTCTTTGAAAGCAGCGTTATGCTCTTAGCGTGTATAGAGATCTCGCCCATCTTCGTTCTGAAAACAAAGCCCGTTATGCCCACGATGTCGCCTATATCGCCCTTCTTGTACTGGTCGTAAGCTTCCTTGCCTACCTCGTTCATGCGCAGATATACCTGCACCTTGTCAGATCTGTCGCGCAGATCGAAAAAGCTCGCCTTGCCCATAAGTCTGCGTGACATTACTCTGCCCGCCACGCTTACGGTCATCCTGTTTTCCTCGAGCAGCTCTTTCAGCTTCTCTTCGTCGCCGCCCGCCTGCTCGGTAAGCTTCTGCTCCAGCGCTTCGTACTGCTCTTTAGCTTCAGCCGCGTGCGCAGTAACGTCAAACTTGGTTATTTGGAAAGGATCTCTGCCCTCGGCCTTCATTTCCTCGAGCTTATCCATTCTTATCTTCTTTAATATATTTATATCCTGCTCGGTCTGCTCAGCAGCCTCGCCCTCTGCATTCTCAGCGGCGGGCTTGGTATTTACTTCGCTCATAGATGTAAAACGTCCTTTCAAATATTTACTTCGAGATCTCGAGTACCTCAAACTTCAGAAGTCCTGCGGGGGCTTCTACTTCAAATACTTCGCCTACTTTCTTTTTCAGCGCCGCCTTGCCTATGGGCGAGTCGTCAGAGATCTTGCCGTTATCGGGATCAGATTCGGTAGAGCCTACTATCTGAAGAGTTTCCACCTCGTCAAATTCCAGATCGCGTATTTTCATTATAGAGCCTACCGAGATCTCGTCTACGGAAATATCGTCGTCGTCAACTACTACCGAGTTTTCGATGATATTCTGCAGCTCGTTTATGCGGGCTTCGAGAATAGCCTGCTCGTTTTTGGCTTCGTCGTACTCAGCGTTTTCGGAAAGGTCGCCGAAAGAGCGCGCCTCTTTAAGTTTCTGCGCTACTTCGCCTCTGCGGACGGTAATGAGATAATCAAGGTCAGCTTCCAGTTTTTTCTTACCTGCTTTTGATACTGTATTTGCCATATGAATACTCTCCTCTGAAAAATTATTATCTAAATTAGGCGCATAACCTGCGCGTGCATACACATATATTATAACATATCCTGCGGGATTTGTAAAGGGGTAAGCGGGCGCATTTTGTCAGTATTTTTGGGCAAAAAAACCCCCGTCGGGTAAGGACGGGGGCCAAAAAATAAAAAATTATAGGGGAGAAGCCGACAGATTGCTCTGCCGTGCTGTATATATGAAGGCTTGGGGTAAAAGCCTACATACCATAAATGAAATGCTGCGCCGAAAAGTTATCCTCAGGGGTCTTACGCCCCTTGTCCCTTTCGACAATTATATGATACCCTACCATTGTGATATGCGTGTGAAAACTTATCGTTTTTATTATGAAAATTATTGAAGTTTTTTTGAAAATATGATATACTGTTTGTGGAAATTAAAATTGAGTTAATTATATTAAGCTGCGTTCACACAGCGCGCCACGAAAGGAAATATTTGTATGCCTAGATTTTTCACCTCCCGTATAGATGGTTCTCACGGTCTTGTTACCGGCGAGGACGCGCGCCATATAGCCCTCAGCCTGCGTATGAAAACGGGCGAAGAGGTCACACTATGCAATAACGGTGTAGACTACCAATGCGTTTTGGAGGAGATAACGCCCGAAAACGTGACCTGCCGAGTGCTGCGTACAGAGCCATGCCAAGCCGAAGCAGACGTGCACCTGCACCTATTTCAAGCCATGCCGAAAGGCGAGAAGGCGGAGATAATAGTGCAGAAAGCGGTAGAGCTGGGCGTTTACGACATTACGTTCGTGCTGACCTCGCGCTGCATATCGCGGCCGGACGAAAAAAGCTTCGCCAAAAAGCTGAAACGCTACGCCAAGATCTCGCTGGAAGCGGCAAAGCAGTCGGGGCGGGGGATAGTGCCGCAGGTGTACGGGCTTATCACCCTATCGCAGGCGGTGCAGAAGCTTAGCGAGTGCGACAGCGCGGTATGGTGCTACGAAAAGGGCGGCGTGCCGATGGCGAAGCTGGGGCTGAAAAGCGGCAGCGAGATAGGTCTGCTGATAGGTAGCGAGGGCGGTTTTTCCGAAGAAGAAGCCGCGCGAATATCGGCGGCAGGCGTGCAGCCCGTGGGGCTGGGCAGGCGTATACTGCGCTGCGAAACTGCTCCGCTGGCGGCGGCGGCGATAATTATGAACCTCACGGGCAATATGTGATTTGCAGATTTGTAAGTATGTAACAAATTTGAAATTGCCGCAAATTGGAATTTGTATCGGCTAAATTGCTGTTTATCTTTGAGCGCAATTGTGCAAGTTTCACAAAAAAAGGTTTAAAGAATTTATTTTTTTGAAAAATACTTGATTTACAGCGCAAAACGTGGTATAATAAGACCAATGAAACGAAGCCGATGTTTAGAACGCGGCAGGCTTTTCACGAGCCGCTGAGAGCCGCAGGCGAGGCTTCCGTATCAATTGTGTAAAAATCAGACAAGGAGTTGTTTAATATGGGAAAAGCATTAAAGGCTGCTGCGGCAGTTGGCGTTGCCGCTCTCGGCGTTGCCGCTGCGATAGCATATAAGAAGCATAAAGAGCTTGAAGATTACGATTACGAAGAGTTAGACGACGATTTTGACGACTGCTGCTGCGATGATTGCTGCGACTGCGGCGAAGAGCAGGAAGCTGACGAAGCTGCTGAGGAAACTGCGGCAGACGTTGCTGACGAAGCAGATACTGCCGAAGAGGCAGACGCGGCTGACACCGCCGAGGAAGAAAAGGCTGAGGAGAGCGCTGAGAGCGAGCCCGAAGCTGAATAATTTTCGCATTCCCGAAATTTTTTCTTTTTCATACTTTCCTTTTTGAGAGACCGCTTATTCGTTAGGCGGTTTTTCATTTATGCAGAAAATTTGCCGACCGAGTTTGTCCGCGCTGATAAACGGTCGGCGTTTTTGTTTGGTGAAAGTCATCACGCGGCGCAGTCAATAAAGTTATTTGGCAAAGATGGCGCAAACTCCTGCAAATGCTATGTGTTTTCAATCTTGACAGGCGTAAAAGCTGTCAATGATGGAGAAAGGCGGTTTCAAGTTTGACAAATAAGAATATTGTCCTAGGGGGAAGTTTGCGCGGTTGGTGTTTTGAGCGGGTGAACAAACATAATAAAGCTCCCTCGAGTTTTCATTTCGGGGGAGCTTTTCTGCTACTGCACGTTGTGCATATCGCCGCTGTTGTCCATATAGAAATAATTGTCGGGCAGGATAAATACTAAGTACGCCGCGCCGCCCGAGGGGCTTTTCAGCGTTTCCTCACCGCCGCCGTCGGCGTTCATGCTGCATATATTGCCGTTCTTATCGGTGAAATACAGCCTGCCCTCTGTATAGTTGGTGTGCTTAGTGTAGCCCGAGCGCAGCTTTTTGAGGTCTGAGCCATCGTAAGCCATGCTGTAAAGCGAGCGTTTATCGCGGTCGGCGGAGAAGTACACCCTGCCGTTCGCCGCGCATATGTCGGAGCAGGGCGAAGCGTAAAGCGTCTGCATACCGCTGCCGTCCAGCGTCATTGACTTTAGGCTGTACTTATCGCCGTTGTAATCGCAGAAGAATATCAGGTCATCGCAGATGTTCATATACCAAGCGCGGTTCGCCGCCAGCACGGTGAAGTCCCCGCCGTCGGTATCCATACGGCATATCTCGTACCCCGCGCCGCCCATATCGGCTGAGAAATACAGTCTGCCGCCGTAGAGGGTAAGTTCGTAGCTGTACTTTGAGCAAAGCACCTCGTACCCGCTGCCATCGGTGCGCATACGGCAAACGGCGTTGTTTTCGTCCACCGATGTGAAATACAGCCAGCCGCCGCTGACGTTTAGGTAGTACACCTGCGTATCGAGCAGCTTTTCTTCGCCCCCGCCGTCAGCGCGCCTGCGGGTAAGCGTGCCGCACGAGCTGTAAATGTATTCGCCGTCAGACACCGCGTATCCGCCGTTGACGATATTAGACTTGCCCGCCCGTGCCGCCGCCGCGCTTTCGTCGCCTGAGGGCTGAGGAGCGGTCTGAGGCTGAGTGGTTGTGGTTTTTTTGGTGGTCTTTTTGGTGGTGTTATTTTTAGAAGCGGTTGATGAATCATCGTCAAGCATATCATAAACAGGCAAATAACGCTCAGCTATCGTGATATTATCGCTAGTAGCCGTTTCCGCCGTGGAGGACTTCATAGTAACGCAAACATAATAGGTATCCTCGATCTTATAAACAGAAGCAAGCGAATATCCCGACTCCTCAGTATATCCAGTTTTTCCGCCTATTACATCAGCGTCCTTTTTGCCGTCAGCGTTGCGGTCGATGTAGAAACCGTCATATCTGCTCATAAATATGCTGTTGAGGTCTAGACCCTCTTTATGCTCGCTATTTTTACTGGTGGTGTAATCCTTAGCGGAGATTATCTTTATAAATTCATCGCTTATCTTGTCATTATTGAGCGCATATTCCACGATCAAAGCCATGTCCAAGGCTGTCGAATACTCTTCTTCATCATGCAAACTATAAACATTTGTGAAATGCGTACCTATAAGCCCTAGTTCTTCCACTTTGTCATTCATGAGCTTTACAAATTCATCTTCCGAGCCGGAAATATATTTTGCAAGACCCAAAGCTGCATCAGCGCCGCTGGGTAACGTAGCGCCGTAAAGCATATCTTCTATCGTAACTTTTTCGCCCGCACAAAATCCTGCTACGGAAGTGTTAGCATCTTTTAGTGATTTAATATCACTATCCGTAAACTCATAAGTATCTGAAAGATCATTGCACTGCTCTAAGGCGACAATAACTGTCATAAGTTTTGAAAGAGACGCCAGATAAGCCTTTTCATCGTAATTCTTTCCTGCATACATCTCATTATTCTCACAGTCTAGCAGTACACCATATTGAGCGGAAATACCGCTTGCAGATATTTCCTGAAACTCGTTGCCGACTTCGGGGTACGTCATCAACCCATTAGATTCTTTTTGAGCAGGTTTATTATCTGATTCCGCCGCCGCGCTCTCGCTCTGCGCCGTTTGCACCTTTTCCCCGCCCGACCTCGTGAAATGTATTATCATTCCGCCGATAACGCCTACGACTATCATGCCCGCCAGCGTTAGCGAGAGCACTATCGCGTAAAGGCTCTTCGGCACTTCCTGCCCGCGGGCAGCAGGTTCGCTCGGCGGGGGAGCGTACCTCGGCGTGTCATACGGCTCAAACTGCTCGTATGGCGCGGGGTCTTCGGCATACTGCGTGGCGTAGCGGTCTGTCTGTTCGTGCTGCCCTTGCTGTTTGGGCTGTTCGGATCGCTCAAACCGCACCACCTCAGCGCCGCAGCTCGGGCAAAACTGAGCGTCGTCAGTAAGCCTGCGGCCGCAGTTCATGCAGAAGATGTTTATATTTTTCGTGTTCATATTTTAATATACCGCCGCCAAATCATTTGTACGCTCTGTATCTCGTGCGGGCAAGTATGTAGCCGATGATGCCTATTATCTCCATCACGAAAAACGCCGTGTTTCCCGTGAATACCTGCACCAAACTATCCGCCTCAAGCTCCGCCGTGACGAGCACGTTTATCAGCTCCAGCACGCCAAAAAACAGCAGGTTCGCAAAAAATACCGCGAGGTTCGCCGAGTATGCGTTTTTGAAATACTCCGCCCTCTGCCTGCTGTCCGATGCCGAGATGCGCATTAGGCATTTCACGATAGAAGCCAGCGCAAGTATAGCCATTACTGCGTAAACGATGATGATGACGTACGAAACTACCACGATAGTCTGCTCGTCGCCATCTAGGTCGCCGTACTCGTTCGCCTCGCCCGTGATGTCTTTTATTATGCTGAACATCTGTGAGGGCGAAAAGTCCTCATCGCCGAAAAGATAATCGACGTTGAAAAGCTTGATGAATGGCGAGATGAGCATTACCACCGCGCACACCAGCGAGAGCACCATCTGTATCATATCGCCGTTCTGCGCGGGCGCTGACTGCTGTGCGCCGCCCATATAGGGCTGTGCGCTCTGCTTGTTCGGTGTGCTTTGCGTGTTCATATTTTCATATTCACCATATGTGCCCGCACTATTCGCATTCGTCTGCGGCATTACCGCTCCGCACTTATCGCAAAACTTTGCGCTGTCTGCCAATTGATTTCCGCATTTCGGACAAAACATATCCTATTCCTCCATTTTAATAATAGTGTCCCCAGGTGGGGCGCTCTTTTTTGTATGAATCCCAATTTATCTCGTCATAGACCTCGTAGCCGTGGTAAGATGGCCATTCCTTGCCTATATCCATAACGCACTGCCCTATTATCTTGCTGTCCGGCTCCGCTTTCCACTGTATCACCATACGCTCACCGCCATAACCGGCTGTACCCGATTGCATGATAATGAAATAGCCCGCTCCCGAGTCCAGCTTTGAAAGCGCCTGCGCTATCTTTTTAGCGCCGCCCTCGCTGATACTTTCGGGGTCGCTTGCGTCATACGTTTTGTAAAGCTCCACGTTGTAGTCCTTATCCCTGTCATAATCGAAAAATAACAATTCGTACAAGGGAATGCCCATATTTGCCGCGTCTGACAGATTATCCATCATAGCGTTTATGGCTATTCTGGCGTTGGCATTGGCGGTTTTGAGCTGGGTCTTTTTGTGATAATTTATCATCAGCACTGAGGGTACGGCTATCGTGACAAGCACCACGGCTATCACCGACGCTGCCAAGGCCCGCTTTTTTAGACGCGACTTCTTGTAAAATGCCGCGACCGCAGGGTTTACCACTGCGGGCTTTGAGTAGATAAAATCGTCTTTCTTCGGCGCGCGTTTTTTCTGAGCCGAGCGTTTGGCAGGCGCGGGATTTTTCGGCTGTTTCGGTTTCGGCTTTGGTTTAGGTTTAGGCTTAGGGGCAGGCTTTTGCGCTTTTTTCGGCTTCGGCGGATCAGGAAGCTTTAGCGGTGCTGGCGGCTCGCTTCTGTCCACCTGCCGCAGGTCAGCCCCGCATTTGCCGCAAAACATAGCTTCGTCAAGCTGCTGCGCCCCGCACTTCGGACAAAACATTTTTCATCACTTCCCATACCTTAGTTTTTATAATACTTGCCCCAGCGGGGGTGTTTTTCTTTGTAGGAGTCCCAATCAACGTAGCCGCTTAAATTGTCAACGCTGAAAGAATTGCCGTACTCATTATCAGGTGAATAATGTATTACCGCCTGTCCTATTTCCTCGCTGTCCTTTTCTGCTTTCCATTGTACAACTATCATTTCTTCGTCGTTCTCATAGGTATCTATAACTACAAAATACCCCGCATTGACGTTTTCTGAAAGTGCGGTCGCTATTACTTTCGCGCCGCCGTCTGTTATACTGTCGGGGTCGCTCGCGTCATATGTTTTTCCTGCCTCGACAGCATATTTGATGATACTGCCGCTTTCGCTTATTTCGTCACCGTCTGAGTAGCCGTAAAGAACATCATATACAGATAAGCCGTTAGTCATAGCGTCATAAAACATTTCGCTGGCTGAGATTGCCGCAGTTCTTGCATTAGAGTTTGCTGTTTTTAGCTTAGACTTTTTGTTATAATTTATCGTGCTGGGAACAAGCACAGCGACAAATATTCCTACCACCAAAACCACTGCCAATATCCCCGCCATCAGATTAGACTTTTTCTTCTTTTTTCTAGCCGCACGAGGTTTTTTCACCGCCGCAGACTTTGAATAGCCATGATCGGCATACTGATATGAACTCTCTCTTCTCGGCTGTACCTCGCTCAGCATACGCAGGTCGGTCCCGCACTTATTGCAAAATTTCGCAACGTCGGGCAGCTGCGCCCCGCATTTCGGACAAAACATTTTTCATCACTCCGTTCAATTTAATATCCCTGTATCGCGCTCGTTATGTCGTAATATGTGTAAGTTTCGCCGTCGAGCGCCCACTTCGCGGACGACTGGTCGAAAGCCGCCGCAAGCTTCTTTTCGTACACTCCCCTCGGCACTTGCGCGTCGTTTATGTAGTATTCGTAATAGTCCTGCACATCGCCCGTACCTGTATATGCACCGTCAGGCAGATAATATTTTCCGCTGAGTTTTAGTTTAGGCTTGCCGCCGCTTATCGTGTAAATATCGTCGGTAAAAGAATCCATATGTCCGCTGCTGTACTTGAATATGCCGCCCGCTTCAATATAGTAAATGCTAGAACTGTTGCCGCCGTGTATCTCTGAAACTTCGCCGTCGGCATAGGTCAGCAGACCCGAACCGCCCGCGCCGAAGCCCGAATCGTAAAATACCTCAGGCACTTCGTCGCCGTCGATGTCGATAATGGCAAACTGCGAGCAGTCGAAGAACATTGACGAATCACCGTAAGTTTCCGCGATAGTATTGTCTATATAGTCGATATACGCCTGTTTCCATTCGCCGCTGTCGGCGGGCTTGCTGGCTATCGTGAAATCTTGAGCAGCTTCATCATACTCGAGGTCAACTCGCGCTCTGTCATGCGCCCACGAGCCTTCTTCACGCGTAAACGCACCGTCCTCATCAGCATAGAAGCCGAAAAGCTCCTCGCTTTTTGAAAGCGCAAGCTCAAAAGGTTTGCCGTCTTTAAAAGAAAATACCGACGATACCGCACCGGAACCACCGCAGTTTGTATCGACTGAAAAATACTTTTTGCCGCCGTATTCCACCAGCGAATCATAGTTTACGTTATAATTCGTTCCCCAAAATTCATCTCGCATAAGGCTGACGTTTCCATCACGGTCTACGGCGTATACCGCGGTTATTGTTTCGCCGCCTATTATTGCGTAAGCCTCCTTAGTACCATCACCGTCGTAATCGTCATAGTACCACCTGCTCGCCGCCGCGCCCGCTTCGGCTTCCAGCTTTTCTTTCAGCTCGTCCTCGGAAAGGGCTGGGGACTGCTCTTTCAGCCCCAGCGCTTCGTCAAGCTTATCCTTAGCCGTATCGGACGATTCGGACTGCTTAGTGGTCTGCTGACCCTGCCCGTCCGCCGACTGCTGAGAGCCGTTTTGCGCGGTAGCCGCCGCAGTTTCACGCGAACGGGTGTCGTCATTTTCAGTACTGCCGCAGGCGGAGAGGGTGAGGGTGAGAGAAAGCGCGCAGATAAAAGATATAAGTTTCTTGCTGTTCATTTTGCAGACCTCCGTCATCAATGATTTCACTCATGATATTCGCCAAAGCTAAGCCCGCCGCCGTCATACGCTTCTGACATTATCGCATTCGGGTACTGCCCGAAAACGCCGCCCGAGGGGTCGCTCGTCCACTGCACTGCAAAACCGTCGCTGCCGTTGAGCTGTACCCTCAGCACTATAAAATATCCCGCGTCGGCGTTGTCGCAAAGCGCCTGAGCTATCTTTTTCGCGCCGCCCTCGCTGATACTTTCGGGGTCGCTCGCGTCATACACCTTGTCTGGCGTTACCTGCCAGCTTTCATCGCAGCTGCCCGAAAATACGCTGTCCATCGGGTAGCCGCAGGTCTCGGCGTCCGCCAAATTCTCAGCCAAAGCAACATAAGCCGTCTTGCTGTTGCTGTTTGCGGTTTTCAGCTGCGATTTTTTATCGTACTCGGAATCACCCGAGCCGTTCTCAGCGTCAAATTCGCTGTCTGCTTCTTCCATTTCTTCGAGCGTTACGGTGTCGGTACCGTTAAGAGAAGGCAATATTTTTCCGTCAAAACTGTCTAAGTCAAAATATAAAGCCAGATGCCCCATATTGTTTTCACATTCCAATACTATTATCACATATGCCCCAGTGCAGTATGTATATCCGTCGGGAGCATCTTCTTTTTCTTCCTGCAAATACACTTTCATTATTTTGTTTTGTTCCAGCAGCTCGCTCCTTACACTTGCGCTTTCAAAAGTATCGCGGTCATCGTCAAGATTCTCCTGCATATCGCTCTCGGTATCTTCAGGCTCAAGCTCTTTCAACAGCTCAAAATTTGATGCTTTTTTGTAAGCCTCAAAATCGTCAGCCGCTATCGCCTTAGCCAAATTCATGCAGGAGTTTACATATCTGTCGAGCTGCGCCTTATCGGTGTTTACGCCATCGCCGAGTAAGGTCTTGTATTCGTAGTCGGTGTTTATCTCGATATCCGCATCGTCTGCTGCCGCGCCGCCTGCAATAACGTCCATTACCGACTTTTTGGAGTCTGAGGCGCTGTTATCGACCGCGCCGGCGCTTGCAGAGCTTTTGCTGTCTTTATTGTGTTTTTTGCTTGACAAGCCGCTGCTTCCGCAGCCTACCATACTCATCGCGATAAGCACCGCGCATACCGCCGCTGTTAATTTTTTCATAGTCTTTACCTCCGTTGTGTCTGTATATTTGCATCTATTTGCGTGCAAGATTATTATAGCATTTGTATGAATGCAAATCAAGCCTTTTACGCGCTATATGTGATAAAATCTACATAATAACTAAATAGCTAAGGAGCAGTTTGTATGTATTTTTATCAGCGTATACGCGATATGCGCGAGGATAACGACCTCTCGCAGGAAAAAGTCGCAAAGATCCTCGGCATCACCCGCCAGCAGTACCAGCTTTACGAAAGCGGCAAGCGCGAGATACCCCTTCACCTCTTTATCCAACTCGCAAAGTTCTATAAGGTGTCCGCCGATTACCTCGCGGGTATCGAGACCCACCACGGCTGACCCCCTGCCCTCTTTTATTCTACCATTTTTCGACATGCCTTTCAATAATTGCGGCGAAACTTGCATTTTTACGGCGAAATTGACACATATCGAATATTTTGTTAATACTTTTACTCTTATATTTTCCAATTTTCTTGGTTTTCCCCTTGAAAAATCTTAATTTCTCCTTATCTTCATTGACATCCACGCTTTGAGATGTTATAATTTATTAATAAAACAAAAGGCAACTCAAACGTTACTGATATAAGGAGATATGCACTATGAAAAAAATATTGGCTGCGGCGCTTGCCGTTACCCTTACTTTCGGCTCTTCTGCCGCCGTTTTTGCTGAGCCTGCGGCTTCGCCCGACCTGATCGACGCTTACGAAAGCCTTCTTTCTGACAGCGCAGATGACAGCTCGCTCGCGGACGATACTGCGGATACCGATGATTCTGCCGACTCTGCTGAAGATACCTCGTCCGAAACAGAGGAGAACAGCGCGGCTGATACTAAGTCTGCCGACGAAAGCGCCGCTGACGTGAACACCGCCGACATCACCGCTGAGGCAAGTGTGCCTAAGGGTCTGAAATATAAAGCCGACAACGACGGCAATATCACCATCACCGGCTTTAAGAGCAAGGCTAAGTCGCTCACCATTCCCGCTGAGATAGACGGCAAGCCCGTTACCGCTATAGGCGAGGCCGCTTTTCAGGAAAACACCACCCTCGAGAAAATAGTTATCCCCGAGGGCGTTGAGAGCATCGGCGATATGGCTTTCTACGCCTGCGAAAACCTCAGCGATATTACCATACCCTCTACCGTGCAGGACTTCGGCATGTTGGCTTTTATCGAAAGCGCATGGCTGAATGATAAGGTCGCAGAAAACCAGTACGTTGTGGTAAACGATGTACTCGTAAGCGCAAACTACGTTGTCGGCACGGCTAAAGTACCAGATGGCGTAAAGCGCATAGGCAGCGGCGCATTCGCGGGCGCGCTGGTTTTCAGCGTCAAGATACCTGACAGCGTTACGCAGATAGATGAGGGCGCTTTCATGCTCTGCATGGCGCTTTACCGCATAACCATACCCGCATCTGTTGAAAGCATAGGCGACGCGGCTTTCTCGATGTGCTTATCCCTCGAAAGCGTTGACATCAAGCCCGGCGTAAAGACCATTGGCGAAGCGGCGTTCGCCGCCACCTCGCTCAAGACCGTAAAGATACCCGAAAGCGTAGAGAGCGTCGGCAGCTCCGCATTCTCGCTCTGCGATTCGCTCAAGACCGTCATAATCTCTAAGAGCGTAAAGACCATCGGCACGGAAGCTTTCGCCGACTCGCCCGTAAAGAACATCTGGTACACCGGCAGCGCCGACGAGTGGAACGCCATAGAGGGCGATTTCAGAAAAGACATAAAGTCCGCAAAAATGCACTGCAACAAGCCCGAGAGCCTGCGCCTCATCTCCGAAGCGCGCATAAAACTTTCCAGCAGCAAGTACGTTTACGACGGCAAGACCAAGACCCCCGAAGTCCGCGCATACCTCGGCGGCAAAAAGCTCACACTAAATAAAGACTTCACCGTTTCTTACTCCAATAACAAGAATATAGGCATGGCGACCGTTACCGTAAAGGGCTGCGGCGAATACAGCGGAAGCTTCAGCAAAACTTTCAAAATATCCACCGCTAAGCAGAAGATAACCAAGATAAAGGCGGCTAAGGGCGGATTTACCGCAAAGTGGAAAAAGCAGAGCATGGCTGACGGCTACCAGCTCAAATACGCCAACAATTCCGACTTTGAGAATGGCAGATCGAAGTATGTAAAGACCAACAGCACGACCTCGCTGAGCGTAAGCAAGCTGAGATCGGGCAAGACATGTTTCGTAAAAGTACGCAGCTACACCACCGTAGGCGGCAAGAAGATCTACGGCGACTGGTCTGACGTAAAGGTCATCACCACCAAGTAAACCGCAGATCATACACATTCGGCATAAATGCGAAAAGTGATTTTTAGGTACTGATATTAAGAAACGGGAGAAAGCCTTTTTGAAGCTTTCTCCCGTTTTTGGTGCTGTTTTACTTTATAAATCCCGCCGCCGCGCAGGTTATGTTGTCTATGCCGCCGTGCGCCAGCGCACTTTTTACAAGCTCTTTCGCGCATCCGAGCGTTTCGCCCGACATTATCCGCGCTATCTCCTCCAGCGGACACATATCGTAAAGGCCGTCGCTGCAAAGCAGCAGCTTCATGCCGCGCTCGAGCTGTATAGGCTCGTAGGTCTGCGCCGTAAGCCCTCTGCCCTCTGCGTCTACGCCCAAAAAAAGCGTAAGCTTGTGGCTGTCGGGGCTGTTTTCCGCCTCCTCGAGCGTGTAGATGTTCGCCATGTACTTGCGCATAGCAAGCGTGTGGTCAAAGCTTATTTGGTCGATGTTCCCGCCCGCGCAGAGGTATATCCTGCTGTCGCCCAACGAAAAGGGGTAAGCCACCCCGCCGCGGATATACACAAGCGCAAAGGTAGTGCCGCCGCGATGAGAGCCGCTGTTTCCCAGCAGGCGGCATATCTCGCCGTTCACCTCCGCGACGTACTCGTTCACCGCGCCCTCGAGCCTTTCGGCGGTCAGGGTGTTGAGCTTTTCAAAAAGCGCCGCGCTGTGCACCGCAGCCGTTTCAGCCGCAAGGTCGCCGCAAGCCTCGCCGCCCATGCCGTCGCAGACTTCCAGCATAAAAGCCCCGCCCGTCATCTGCTCGCGGTAGGTAAGCGCGCTCTTCTCCCGCCGCCTGCGGTAGCCGTTCAGCGAAAAGCTGTCCTCGTTCACCTCGCGCACAAGCCCGCTGTGGGTGCTTATGCTTATATCAAATGTCATATTCGGCATGGCGAACGCCCGCTGTGCCTTTATTTTCAGTTCGTCTTTCTTCACTTTCATCTTGCCTAATCCCCCCTGCGCAAGTTAGGAGTCGTGGTTTCTTATTTTCAGGCTGAGTATGCTCACGACGTAGCAGACTGCGCTTATCAGCGCGCACATTCCCCACGCGCTCATGAGGTTGCCCGCAGTGTGGTCGTAGCAGTCCTCAGTTTCAAGCTTCACCACCTGCGGGAACACCTCGCTGAGTTTCAGCGGAAAAGCGTCGCTGTTTAGGTCGGCGGTGCTGCCAAAAGCGCTCATGCCCCACTTGCTGAAAGTTATGTAAGAGATCTTCTCGCTCCAGCCCGTAAGGTCGAAAAGCACGCCGCTCATTATTAGCTGCAATATCAGCACGAATGGCATTATCGTCATGGCGGTGGTGGGCGTGCCCGCTATCGAGCTTATCATTATGCCCATTATATCCGCGCCGAATGTGATGAGCAGTATAGTGATGAAATATTCCGCTATCGCGGGCATGATTATGCCTTCGCTGTTAAAGTCGATAAAAGCCGCGCATACCGCCGTCATTATCACCGACTGTATCAGGCAGATGATAAACTGCCAAAGCACGTTCGCCGTGACGTAAGCCGAGATCTTCATGCCGGAGCGGTACTCGGCGCGTATTATCTCGTGTTCTTTGCAGATATTTTGTATAGAGTTGAATATTCCTATCCATATCCCCGCCGAGGCTATCGAGAAAAAGCCCGATTTCGTAGCCTCGTAGGTGGTGAACATATCTTTTCCGACCACCAGTGCCACTATCAGCGAGATTATCGCCGCGAACACTACGAATTTCCAAAACTTCTCTTTCAGCGCTATTCGCCGTATCTTTTTGAAGTATATCGAGGTCTGCGCCGCGAATGATGCGTTATCCAATGTTCCTGCCCCCAGTCAGCATTTTGTATTTGCGGATGTATTCGTCCGCCCTGCCCTTGCCGCCCTCGGCAGGCGGGTTTATCTCTATCATTATGTCCTGCAATCTGCTCACGCCGAAAAACGCCAGCGCGTTTTCCACGCTTCCGTAAAAGGCTAGGTGTCCCGCGCGGTCTACCGAGTTTCGCGCCAGCACTATCACCTTGGTGAAAAGGCTCTTTTTCACGCCGTCTATCACCTGCACTGCGTCGTCCGGCTCGTGGGTTATCACCATTACTATCTTGTTTTCCTGCGATATTTCTTTCAGTATCTCCATCTGCTGCGTGCGCGAAGCCGCGTCCAGTCCCGAGTCAGGCTCGTCGCAGATGAATACCTTCTGAAAGCCGACGAGCTGGTTCGCCACCGCCGCCTTTTTCTGCTGACCGCCGCTTAGCTGACCTATCAGCTTGTTTTGGTGCTCTTTTATGCCGACGTGCTCGAGTATATTATCCACCCTCTGCTCGCGCTCCTGCTTGGTGCAGCTTCCCAGCTTTATGCCCGCCGTATCCATCAGCGTGTTGCGCACGGTGTCGTTCTTGCGCAGGGTGAGGAACTGCGGCACCATGCCTATCTGCGATTTCATGTTCTTGAAATTTTTGTATAAGTCCTGCCCGTTTAGTATTATCCTGCCCTCAGCCTTGCTCTCGCCCAATATCGCGCGGATAAGCGTGGTCTTGCCCGCGCCCGAGCCGCCGAGTATAAGCACAAAGTCGCCGTTTTCAAACTCGGCGCGTATATCTTTCAGCAGGGTCTTTCTGCCGAAGTCTACTTTCTTCGCGCGTATATCCACCATCAGCGCCGAGCGCTCTTTTCCGCCGTTATTGTAAAAAAGCCTGCCGTGGGTCATGACGAGCGTGGTGTTCGCTATGCGTATAACGTCGTTGTCGAAAAGCCGCGTCTGCCGCGAGATCTCTTCGCCGTTCACGCCCACGCCGTTGGTGCTGCCGTTATCCTCTATATACCAGCAGCCGCCCTCGTGCAGCATCATAGCGTGGCAGCGCGAAGCCATAAGGTCGCCCAGCCGCAGGGTGCAGTTCTCGCCCCTGCCGATGCTCAGCGCGTCCATGCGGCTAATATCCAGCGTGCTCCATTTCTCGTTCATATCAAAGCTCGTGCTGAAAACTATCAGCACCGCGTCGGGGTGCGGCGAATGAAGCTCGGCGTGGTCTATGCGGATAATATCGCCGTCTGAAAGGCGGTATGCGCGCGAGCCGCGGTCGTTGTACGGCGCTAGGCGCTCGCCGTTTATGTATGTGCCGTTGTAGCTGTTGTTGTCGATATAGTAATACGCGCCGTCAGAGTCGTCGAATATAAATTCGCCGTGGCGGCGGCTGACTATCTGCGAGAGCAGACGTATATCGCAGTCTGCCTGCGGATAATCGCGCCCCAGCGTTTTATCTCCCGTAAGGGTCACCACCGTGGGCTTGCAGAGCTTATCTATTATCAGCAGCGAAGCCGTTTTCGCGGGCTTCGGTTTGTAGTAAATAGTACGGTTCGTATCCATCTTCAAAGCTTCCCTCATTCATATCGTATGTGTATTCGTACAGCTTAGCCTGCGCGCCGCTCTCGCCGTCCTCCATATCCAGCACATAAAGCACCAGCAGCACCGTTATCGCCACCGTGAATATCGTGATGATCACCGAGAGCACTGCGAAAGGGCTGCGCTTTTGCTTTTTCGGCGCAGGCGCAGGGGCGGGGCGGTATGTTCCACGCGGCGGGTATGTGCCGTACTGCCCGTTCGGACGGTATGAATTGTTTGGTCTGTAAGAGCCGTACTGCCGCGGCGCGGGTATTTGCCCCGTGGGATAACGCCCGCCGGGGTTAGGGTCATTCGCATTGCCGGCGCGATACTGCGGCTGGCGCTGCTGAGGTCTTGCAGGCGTGCGGCGGTTTATCACCGGCGAAACAGGCGAAACGTTTTGCGGACGGTTTTTCTGCTGCGCCCTCTGCGGCTCTTCGCCCTCGCCAGCGTAAACGGTAGCGTAAGCGTCCTTAGCGGCTGGCTTCGGCATTATCTTAGGCTGACAGCGGCTCTCGACCTTGCCGTTATTAAACGCTTCTATTATCTCGCCCGCGTCCTGAAAGCGGTCTTCGGGGCGGTAGGCGCAGCATTTCATAACTATCTCTTTCAGCAGCGCCGAGCCGTTTTTCGGCGGGGGGAATGCTTTTCCGTTCAGCCGCGCGAATATAGCGTCGTTCACCTGATTTTCCGTAAAGCTGCCCTCGGTCAGCGGCAGCATATTGTCATTCAGCAGGTAGTAGAGCGTTATGCCGTATGAGTAGATGTCGGCGGTATTGGCGTAGCGGCGGTTGGTGCGCTGAACATTCCATACTTCGGGCGCTATGAAAGGCTGAGTGCCCGCGAGGGTAGAGCAGCTGCTCGATTCGCCCTGTTTCGATACGCCGAAATCCCCCAGCAGGTAATCGCCGTTTTCGTCGATGAATATATTCTCTACCTTTACGTCGCGGTGGAGCATATTTATATCGTGCATAGCTTTCAGCGCGGCGGCTATCTGCGCGGCAAGCTTCTGCACCTGCGCGGTATCCAGCGCGCCGCTCCGCTTCATCTCGTCGGCAAGGGCGGTGTAGTAATTCATCTGTATCAGCACGTCGAAGCCTACAAGCTCGCCGTTATCGCCGCGAATATCTTTTATAGAGTCGGCTATGCAGTGAACGAGGTAGGGGTAGCCCGCGAGCTTGTGCATATTCTTTATCTCCTGCACCACGGCGCTGCGCCGCTGCTCTATATAGGTCTGCGTATCCACATTCTTCGGCTTCAGCGCGTCGTTTACTATTATAGGTATTATCTTTACCGCCGAGTAAGCTGTTTCACCGTAAAAATCGCGCCGCAGCTTATACACTTTGCCGAAAGAGCCGCCGCCGATAAAGCTTTCTCTATACCAGTTTTCCCAAAGCGGCTCGTAAGAGCTGAGCCTTTCGCCAATATCCTGCATACTTCATTCTTCTCCTTTATTTGAGAATATTTGAGTTTCAATATATTATCTGTCTTATTATAGCATATTTTTTGACAAATTTCAACACGAGGTCATTACAAAAGGTGAGTTTTGAAAACATCATTGTAAAAAAATCATGAACGCGCTTGACTTTGCCGCTATTCCTGCTATAATAAGCAATGTACGATTTCGTACATAAAGGAGAGTATATCTATATGAAAATTAGGTTATCAGATCATTTTACTTACTCGCGGCTGCTGCGCTTTACTCTGCCCTCTGTCGTGATGATGATATTCACCTCGATATACGGCGTGGTAGACGGCTTTTTCGTATCAAATTACGCAGGCTCTACCCAGTTTGCCGCCGTGAATTTTATCATGCCGTTCCTTATGGTATTCGGCGCGGTGGGCTTTATGGTCGGCGCGGGCGGCAGCGCGCTGGTATCTATGAAGCTGGGTCAGCAGCAGAAGGATAAGGCTAACGAGATATTCTCGCTGCTGATATACGCGCTGATAAGCGTGGGCGCGGTGTTCACCCTGCTGGGGATAGCGCTAATGCGCCCCGTAGCTCAGGCGCTCGGCGCGGACGCAGATATGCTCGGCTACTGCGTTACCTACGGCAGGATAATAATGCTGGCGCTCGTGCCATTCATGCTGCAAAACGTTTTCCAGAGTTTTTTCGTTACCGCCGAAAAGCCGCATTTTGGGCTGTACGTCACGATAGCGGCGGGCGTTTCAAATATGGTGCTCGACTGGTTTTTCCTCGCGGTGCTGCACAAAGGCGTTGCGGGCGCGGCGGCGGCTACCGCCATTAGCCAGTGCATCGGCGGGATCATACCTCTGATATATTTCATATCGCCAAACAGCAGCGATCTGCGCCTCGGCAAAACGCATTTCGACGGCAAAGCTTTGGCTAAGACCTGCACCAACGGCTCTTCGGAATTTATGACAAACGTTTCTATGTCGCTGGTAAATATGCTCTACAATTATCAGCTCATGCGGCTCACGGGCAAAAACGGCGTTTCGGCATACGGCGTTATAATGTACGTCAGCTTTATATTCGTAGGTATGTACGTCGGCTACTCGATAGGCACTGCGCCCGTTACCGGCTACCACTACGGCGCGAAAAATCATGACGAGCTGAAAAGCATACTGCGCAAAAGCCTGCGCATAATCGGCACGGCGGCGCTCGTCATCGCTATGATCGCGCAGCTTGCCGCGCCGCTTCTCGCGAAGATATTCGTCGGCTACGACCCCGAGCTTTACGCCATGACCGAGCGGGCTTTCCGCATATACTCGCTCTCGTTCCTGCTCTCGGGCTTCAATATCTACGCTTCGTCTTTCTTCACGGCGCTCAACAACGGGCTTATCTCGGCGCTGATATCTTTCGGCAGAACGCTTGTCTTTCAGATATTCAGCGTGCTTCTGCTGCCCGCTATATTCGGGCTTACGGGCGTTTGGTGCGCGATAGTGGTTGCGGAAGCGCTGGCGCTGGTGCTTTCGGCGACTTGTCTGATAAAGCTGAGGGGCAGGTACCACTATGCTTAAAGTCGAGATGAAGGAAATAAACAGTATAATCGGCACGGTGAACGGCATTTACCGCGAGGCTGCGCGAAAGCTCGGCGTGTCAGACAGCGAACTGAACATACTCTACATGATATACGATCAGGGCGAGGGCTGCCGCCAAAGCACCATCTGCCGAATGACAAATCTGCCGCGCACCACGGTAAATTCATCGCTGCGGCGGCTGGAAAAGGCGGGAATGATCTACCTAAAGCAGGGCGAGGGGCGCAACACGCTGATATACCTGACCCCGCGCGGCAGCGAGCACATGAAAAGCACCGCTGAGCGGCTGGTAGCGGCGGAAAACGCTTTCTACACCCACTGGACTGCTGAGGAGCGCGAGCAGTTCACGGCGCTGTACCGCCGCTTCGCGCAAGACCTCGCCGCCGAAGTGGAGAAGATATGAACAATGCAATTTATGAACAGCAGGTGAACAAGCCTGCTGTTTTCGCGTTATAAGTGCCAGTTTCGCCAAAAGCCTTGAAAAGCGGCGGGCTGTGTGGTAATATGATATTGGACAAAAGAAAGAGGTAAGATACCCCAATCTTAATAACAAAAAGTCCCCCCTGTAAATGCAGAAAGAGCCGGCACGCTTTTATTACAGCGAATGCAGGCTCTTTTTGTATAGGCGTTATTCTGTACGGCAAATTTTAGGCGCGCTCGGCGGATACGGCTGATTCGGCTGGCTTGTCAGACTCGGCAGACTTTTTTTCAAAAAGCTTCATCAGATTTCTAACGGCGGGGCCGGCGTAGAATATCTGCCAGCAAAGCGCCATCGGGAAATTCTGCACTACTTTTTGCAGCCAAAGGGCTATCACCTGCTTGCCGGGGTGCATGAAAAGGCAGGTCGCGAGCAAGCTCATTATCGGGCACATCACGCATACTATCATAGAGGACATAGCGAGCGTTATCGCAATAGGGCTGCTCTGCGGCGTTACGAAGCGAAAAGCCAGCTTAGCGGCGGCGCGCTCCGCCACCAGCAGTTCTAATATCACGGCTGCGGGCCACATTATAGGTATCTCGTGAAAAGCCAGCAGGAATACGGCGTTGCTCATGCCGCCCTTATCCAGCGCTATATTGTAGCACACCATAGCGTACACCATCACGAAAGCCATTACGGCGGTGAATACGAAATTTCCGAGTTTACTTTTCTGCATAAAAAAATCTCCTTTACATTTCAATAGACTGCGAACAATTTTTTGTGTTGTTCGTTATCACGAATGTAAAAGAGAACCCTCGTGTGCGTTTCCAATAAGACCAGTAATCATTCAATTTTTTGCAGGTATTATTTTATCACACTTTGCGGCAGCTGTAAAGCCCCGCGGCGCGATTTCGTAGATTTTCATAAACCGCCGCGCCCCCGCGCGAAAAATTTTTGTCGCTTTTTCACGCTATTCTTGACAATCTGCCGAAAAACTGCTAAAATTATATCAAGCGTATAAAAAAGATACCAGCGCACTTTTAGAAACCATAAGCGTTGGCGTTAGATAGAAAGTAGGTACTTGATATGATAAACAGATCTGAACTGCCCGCCTGCCCCGTGGAAACTACCCTGCTGCTCATCGGCGATAAGTGGAAGGTGCTTATACTGCGCGACCTGCAAACGGGCACTAAGCGCTTCGGCGAGCTGAAACGCTCGGTAGGGGGAATATCGCAGAAGGTGCTGACCTCAAATCTGCGTGATATGGAGGATAACGGGCTGGTAACGCGCGAGGTATTCGCCGAAGTGCCGCCGCGCGTAGAGTACACCCTCACCCCGCTGGGCAAAAGTATGTCGCCGATACTGGAAGCTATGACGAAATGGGGCGCGGCTTACAAAGCGGGCGTCGTAGGCGTCGCGGAAACGGCGGGCGAAGAAAATTGAGCGCTGTACTGAAAAAAGCTGCGGACTTCGCGCGGCGCGAAACGGTGCTGCTCGCGGCTATGGGGCTTGCGGCGGTATCGGCAGTATTCGTGCCGCCCAGCAGGGCTTACGCGGAGTACATCGACTTCCGCACGCTGGGGCTGCTGTTTTCGCTGATGGCGGTGACCGAGGGTTGCAGGCGAATGGGCATTTTCGAGAGGGCGGCAGGCCTGCTGACCCGCTCGGCACACACGCATTTTCAGCTTGTGCTCGCGCTGACGGCGGCTTGCTTTTTCGCGAGCATGGCTATCACGAACGACGTTGCGCTGATAACCTTCGTTCCGCTGAGCCTTGCCGCGCTGAGCAGGCTCGAGGGCGGCGCGCGGCTGGCGATACCCGTTACCGTAATGCAGACCATCGCCGCGAACCTGGGCAGTATGCTCACCCCGATAGGAAATCCGCAAAATCTGTATCTCTACGGGCTTTCGGGTATGCGTGTCGGGGGATTTATAAAGCTTATGCTGCCGTACACCCTGCTGGCGGGGGCGATGCTCGCGGGGTGGGCGTATATGCTCTACCGCAAAAGCGGCGCTCTCTCGGCGCTGCCCGCGCAGGATATGCCGACTGATAATACCGACCTGCCCGAGATACACCGCGGCAGGCTGGCTATGTACGCCGCGCTTTTCGCGCTATGCCTGCTGACCGTAGCGCGGGTACTGCCGTGGCAGGTCGCGGCTGCGGCGGCGCTGATATGCACCATATCCGCCGACCGCGCGGTGCTGAAAAACATCGACTGGAGCTTGCTGCTGACATTCTGCGGATTTTTCATCTTTATCGGCAACGTCAGCGCCGTACCTACGTTCAGCGGCGCACTGCGCAGGTTCATCGGCGGGCGCGAGCTTTTTACAGCGGCGGCTGCGAGCCAGATAATAAGCAACGTGCCCTGCGCGATACTGCTCTCGGCCTTTACGGATAACGTCCGCGCGCTGATAGTCGGCACAAACATCGGCGGACTGGGCACGCTCATCGCCTCTATGGCGAGCCTTATCTCGTACAAGCAGATATGCCGCGAAAAGCCCGCTGAAAAGGGCAGATATCTAGCCTGCTTCACCGCCGCGAACGCGGTGTTCCTGCTTGCGATGGCTGTTTTGGCAATATTTCTTTGATAGGAGAACCCAGACCTTGAAAACGAACAAGATAGTGCTTTTAGACGACGACCCGAACTACATACGCCTTTTTGCCGAGGCTTACGCCGAAGCCGCGCCCGAGGGGGACGAGCTTGTAACTTTCGGCAGCGAGGACGTCTGCACCGAGTACATACGCCGCAATTACATGGATATTTCGGCGCTTTTTATCGACATCGAGCTTAAAAAGACCAACGGTATAGAGCTTGCCTCCTGCATAACCCACGCTTACCGCAGTATACCCGTGGTGTTTGTCAGCAGCTATGCCGAGAAATACTGTCAAGATATTTTTCTGCGCGATATTGACCTCACCCCCGCGGCTTTTATGACCAAGCCCGCCGACCCCGCCGCCGTGCGCAAAACGCTGGATAAACTGCGCGCCTTAGCCGATACCGAGCGCGAAACGCTGATGGTGAAAAGCGGAGGGCAGACCCTCTTCCTGCCCTCAGAGGAGATAATCTACATCGAAAGCAGCAACAAAACGCTCGTGATACACAGCGAGGGCGGCGACCTGCCGATAAACGGCAAGCTGGGCGAGCTGCTACGCGACCTGCCGAAAAGCTTTTTGCAGTGCCACAAAAGCTACGCCGTAAACAGCGCCCGCATAATCTCATTCACCTCGCGCAGCGTTACGCTAACAGGCGGCGTGCGTCTGCCCGTCAGCCGCGGATTTTCGCAGGAATTTTCCCGCCGACTGGTAGCGCTGAAAGGCTTCGGCGGCTGATAGCAAATAACAGACCTATACACAATTGATTAAAAAATTCAGCATTGTTTTTTTGAAATTTTTGTGATATAATTGCTCTTACAAAAATAATAGTATGAAGAGAATAAGCGATGTAACTTTTTATAAGTTTGTAAGGGTGAGTAATGAAAATGAAAAAAGAAAAAAACGGCGCTAAGATAGATATGCTTAACGGCTCTATCTGGAACAAGCTGCCGCTTTTCGCGCTGCCCGTGGCTGCCACCGCCATACTGGAGCAGCTTTTTAATGCCTCAGACCTCGCGGTAGTGGGCAATTTCACGGGCGATAAGAGCACGATAGCGGTCGCGGCAGTGGGCGCGAACAGCCCCGTCATCGGGCTGATACTGAACCTTTTCATAGGCGTGGCGCTGGGCGCGAACGTAATAATCGCAAACGCCATCGGAAGCGGCGATGAAAAAACAGTACACAAGGCGGTGCATACCTCTATAATCGCGGCTCTGCTGGGCGGCGCGGTGATAGCGCTGCTGGGCGAGCTTTCGGCAGGGTGGATAATGAACGCGCTGAATCTGCCCGCAGAGGTCTACCCATACGCCATGCAGTACCTGCGGATATACCTGCTGGGTATGCCCGTAATATTCCTCTACAACTTCGAGGCGGCGATATTCCGCAGCGTGGGCGACACACGTTCGCCGCTTATCGCGCTATTTTTCTCGGGACTGCTGAACGTAGCGCTGAACCTCTTTTTTGTAATAGTGCTGAAAATGACAGTCAGCGGCGTTGCGACCGCCACGGTAATCTCAAACCTTTTCAGCTCGGCTATACTTCTGCGAAAGCTTATCCGCAGCGACAAGATGATCAAAGTAGACCCGAAAAAGCTGCGCATACACCGCTCGGTATTCCTGCGAATAATGCGCATAGGTATGCCCGCGGGCCTGCAGGGCGCGGTATTCTCTTTCGCAAACATAGTGGTGCAGTCGGCTATAAACAGCCTGGGTACAGACGTTATAGCGGCTTCGAGCGCGGCTTTTAATCTCGAGATACTGGCTTACTACATAATAAACTCGTTCGCGCAGGCGTGCACGACCTTTGTCGGACAAAACTACGGCGCGAAGAAAATGCGCCGCTGCCGCCGCACGCTGGCGCTCAGTCTGGCGGAGGATACCGCCGCGGCAGCCCTCGCGATAGGCATAGTGCTCGCCGCCGGCAAGCCGCTGCTTTCGATATTCAACAGCGACCCCGCGGTAATCAGCATAGGCTATACGCGCCTTATCTACATATTCTCGGGCTACTTTTTCAGTATGCTGTACGAGGTGATGTCGGGCTATATGCGCGGCTTCGGAATATCCTTCGTACCCGCCCTGCTGACCACCCTCGGCGTATGCGGAATACGCCTTACATGGATAAAGTTCGTATTCCCCGCCAGCAGAACGTTTGAAACGATAATGACCGTCTACCCTATAAGCCTTGCGGCGACCGCCATGCTGATGATGCTGGCGCTGCTTTTCACCCGTCCCGCGCACAAATTTGAGCGTATGCACGGCACGAACGACGAGTGACCTACGACCCCACGCAAAAGCAAAAGACCTGCACCGTAAAAAGTGCAGGTCTTTGTTATTATGAACTAGTCTTTAGCGGCGTGCTGCTTATACCGCGATACGCGGGGCGTTTATTTGCTGAGGTCGCACTTTCTCACCGCGTCGCGCACTTTGAGGACAAATGTCGGCGAAACGGAAAGCTCGTCTATGCCCATGCGCAGAAAAGTTTCGGTAAGGGTGGTATCTGCCGCAAGCTCGCCGCAAATGCCTATCCAAGCGCCGTTTTTGTGAGCGTTTTCGGCGGACATCTCTATCAGGCGAAGTATAGCCTCGTGATGGGTATCGCAGAACTGCTCTATATCGGGGTTCTGGCGGTCGCAGGCGAGGGTATACTGGGTGAGGTCGTTTGTGCCGACGCTGAAAAAGTCCACCATAGGAGCGAGCTTATCGCTGATAACGGCGGCGGCGGGCGTTTCTATCATGATTCCCAGCTCTACGTTTTCGCTGTACTCTATACCCTGTTCTCTCAGCTCGGCCTTTACCTCGTCGCAGACGGCGAGCACGCGCTGAACCTCTGAAACGCTGGTTATCATGGGGAACATTATGCCCAGGTCGCCGTAAACGGAAGCGCGGTAGAGGGCGCGCAGCTGTGTCTTGAATATCTCGGGGCGGGTAAGGCAAATTCTTATAGCGCGGAAGCCGAGGGCGGGGTTTTCTTCTTTTTTCAGCCCGAAGTAATCCACCTGTTTATCCGCGCCTATATCCAGAGTACGGATTATGACTTTTTTGCCCGCCATGCTTTCGAGCACGCGTTTATAAGCGTGGAACTGCTGTTCCTCGGTAGGATAATCGGTATTTTCCAGATACAGAAATTCGCTACGGAAAAGGCCTATGCCGCCCGCGTCGTTAAGAAGCACTGCACCGATATTATCCACGCCGCCTATATTGGCATAAATATTTATCTTTTTGCCATCAAGGGTAACGTTCTCCTTGCCCTTCAGGTCTTGGAGCAAGCGTTTTTTCTCCTCATCGGCGGCGCGTTTTTCCTCCATCTTTGCGAGGGTCTGTTCATCGGGGTCGAGGTATATCTCGCCTGTAAAGCCGTCTACGATAGCGGTATCGCCGTCGTTTATCTGCGCGAGGAACTCATCGCCCACGCCGATAACTGCGGGTATGTTCATATTACGCGCGAGTATCGCGGTATGTGAATTTGAAGAGCCGTGCGCGGTAACGAAAGCCAGCACCTTATCCTTATCGAGCGAGATAGTTTCGCTGGGGGCGAGGTCGTCGGCGCATACTATCATTTTATCGTTAGTTTCCGCGCCGTCGGCTGCCGCGCCTGTAAGGTTAGCGATCATCCTATTAGAAATATCCTTAACGTCGGCGGAGCGCGCCTGCATATACGGGTCGTCCATCGAGGCGAACATCTCGGCGAAGTTATCGGCGGTAAGGGCTACTGCGTACTCGGCGTTTACGCTCTGGCTGTTGATGATATTTTCTATCGACTCGTTATAATCGTCGTCCTCGAGCATCATCATGTGTATCTCGAAGATCTGCGCGTTAGTTTCGCCGACCTCTTTGAGCGCCTTTTCGTATATTTTCCGGAGCTGCTCAGCGGCGGCAGCCTTAGCCTGTGCTACCCTTTCCTTTTCCTTTTCGGTATCCTCAACGCGCACTCTCTTTATTGCCGCGTCGGGCTTTTTGAAAACTGATATTTTTCCGATAGCCACTGCGCCGTACACGCCTTTTCCGTTAAACTTTTTCATATCCGGTCAACTCCTTTTTTTTTGATTTTGTAGATTGCTGGGGATGTGGAGATTTTGAGTTGGTTTTTTTCTTTGTTCGTTCAAGGGCTTGCGCCCTTGAAGGGTTTTGTCTACGGGCGACGGACTAGGGGCAGCCCTCCCTTGCAGGGCATGCCCCTCTTGAAAATCAGTCCACCGGACTGATTTAGGAAATTCGGCGAAGCCGACTTTCCCATTCACCCTATGCGGAGCGCCCTACGGTGGGGATTTCGCGCTCTGCGGAGCGCGCCGATGGGCTCTGCCCCTCGACCCCGCAAGCGGCTAGCGCGCCGCTTGAGCACGCGCTTTTTTTATCTTCACGCCTTACGTTTGTTCGTGCTCGGCGTTCTTGCCGCGTCTTTTTCTTTGTTGGAACTCCTGCTTTTACAAATTTTCCTCAAAGAACTTCTTTATCTCCGCGATAGCGGCTTCCTCATCTGCGCCCTCGGCTTTCACCGTTACGGTATCGCCATGCTTCACGCCAAGCGCCATTACCGCCATCAGCTTCGTCAGCGCAGCCTCTTTCTCGCCTTTCGCGATCGTCACGCTGCTCTCAAAAGCTTTTGCCTTCTTCGCCAGCATTCCCGCAGGTCTTGCGTGTATGCCTATCTCGTCTGTGATCGTGTAGTTAAATTCTTTCATGTCGGTATCCTCCTGTTATTTCGTTATCTTTATAATATTTTCTCCCGCCGCGGTCTCGCCCTCTTTCAGCTGCTCTACCGCCGCGTAATCGTCCGTGTTGCATATCATCATCGGCGTGGTGACTTTATAGCCCGCCGCCTTTATCTGCTCAATATCGAATGTCAGCAGCAGGTCGCCTTTCTTCACTTCCTGCCCGTCGCTGACGTGCGCTTCAAAGTATTTTCCGCCAAGCTTTACGGTGTCTATTCCGACGTGCATCAGCACTTCCGCGCCGCCTGCCGATACCATGTTCACCGCGTGCTTTGTATCAAAAACACTGTCTATCTTGCCGTCGCAGGGGGCGTAAAGTTTGCCCTCGCTAGGCTCTATCGCCGCGCCTTTGCCCAGTATTTCCTGTGAGAACACATCGTCCTCCACCTCGCTGAGCTTTATCGCCTTGCCGTTCATATGCGCGCCGATGATCTCGGTTTCCGCAGAAGCGTTTTGTGCGTTTTCCGACTTTTCAGCCTGCTTCTCTGAATTGTCCGCAGTATTATCCGCGCCGCCGAGAAGTTCTTCGGGGTGGTCGGAATACGGAGTATCTAAGAAGTCCTCAAGATTTGATTTTATTACCGAAACCTTAGGCCCGTAGATGACCTGCACACCGCTGCCCTTGTGGATAACGCCGCTCGCGCCGCTTTCTTTCAGCGCCTTATCGTCCACTTTATCGGAGTCTGAAACGGTAACTCTCAGGCGGGTAGCGCAGCAGTCGAGGTCGGAAATGTTAGTTTTTCCGCCAAGGCCGGTCAGTATCAGCGCGCTCACGATGTCCTCCGCTTTTGCGGCAACTGCGCCCGCGCCCTGCTTTTTATCCTGCATATCGGCGCGGCGGTAAAGCTTCGGCTCTACGTCGTCAGCCTCTCTGCCGGGGGTCATGAGATTCAGTTTGGTTATCATGAAATAGAATACGAAGTAGTAAACCACCGCGTATATCAGACCTACCACAACTATCCATATCCAGTGCGTTTTAGCGTTGCCCTGAAGTATGCCGAAAAGGGTGAGGTCGATAGCGCCGCCCGAGAAGGTCATGCCTACGCCGACGTTAAGAATGTGCATCAGCATATAGGAAAGGCCTGCCAGCACGCAGTGTACGGCGTACATCGCGGGGGCTACAAAGAGGAACGTAAATTCCAGCGGCTCGGTTATGCCCGTTATCATAGAGGTCAGCGCGGCGGAAAGCAGCAGGCTGCCTACTACCTTTTTCTTTTCGGGGCGTGCGGCGCGGTACATTGCCAGCGCGGCGGCGGGCAGACCGAATATCATGAAGGGGAATTTGCCCGACATAAATCTTGTTGCCGATACCGAGAAAACGTCGGTGGATTTTGAAGCCAGCTCGGCGAAGAAGATATTCTGCGCGCCCGTAACGGTATTGCCGTCTATCACCATCGAACCGCCAAGCTCGGTCTGCCAGAAAGGCATATAGAAAACGTGGTGAAGTCCAAAAGGTATCAGCGCGCGCTCGAGTATTCCGTATATCCAAGTGCCTGCGTAACCCGAGCTGAGAACCAGTGCGCCGAGCTTTGAGATGCCTAGCTGCACTACCGGCCAGATGAAGAACATTCCGATGCCCACCAGCAGGTAAGCCACGGTGCAGACTATTGGCACAAAGCGCGTACCGCCGAAGAACGAGAGCACCTGCGGCAGCTCTACCTTATAAAAGCGGTTGTGCAGCGCCGCTACGCCGAGGCCTACGATTATACCGCCGAAAACGCCCATTTGCAGGGTGGTTATACCCAGCACCTGCGTTGTAGAGTTCGCCGCCATAGCTTCCACGCCGCCCTTTGCGTCTATCATAACGCTTATCGCGGTATTCATGACGAGGTAGGAGATCGCGCCGGAGAGCGCCGCTACCTCTTTTTCCTTTTTCGCCATGCCTATGGCAACGCCCATCGCGAAGAGCAGTGCGAGGTTATCGAATACCGCGCTGCCCGTCTTGCTCATGATGTCGAGCACGGTGTAAAGCACGCCGCCCTCGTAAATTACTTTGCCCAAATGATATGTTTCGATAGTGGTGGGGTTCGTAAAGGAGCTGCCTATTCCCAGCAGCAGACCCGCTACGGGCAGCAGCGCTATCGGCAGCATGAACGATCTGCCTACTCGCTGGAGCACCCCGAAGATCTTGTCTTTCATAAAGCTTATCCTCCATACATGATTTTAAGTTTTCAAACAAGCCATAAAACACAATATTTAGGTACCAGTTATATTAGTTTAAGGCGATATATAGAATCTGCACTTTACGCGCTTATTCTTCTGAGATGTAAGGTGAGCGTAAGAAGCTCTTCCTCTGAAATGCTTTTTTTATAATTTTTCAGAATGTGGTCTTGTATACATTCTGCGCATTTGTACTGTTTTTTAAACTTGACTTTTGTCAATTTAAGCAGATCTTCGTCGCGGCTGAGCACCTGCGGAAGCTCCTGCACGGTAAAAAGCCGCTTTGCAAGAAATTTCAGATGCACCAAAAATCTTTCGTAAGCCACGCTATTTTTATCCAACTTTCCGCCGAAGCAGGTGTCCGCAAGGGCGGCGCAGCTTTCTACAAACTTAGTTATGTCAGTTATCTGCGACATTTTCGTGCCCATGCGCGCGTTTATGATGTGCATTGCGGCGAAGCCCGCTTCGTCAGGCGCGAGCTGCACGCCCATCTGCCTTTTCACCTCGTCTACGCACCGCCTGCCAAGCTCCAGCTCTTTCGGGAAATAATCGCTTATAGCCTCCATCAGCGGGTTTTCAAACTCAATGCCCTGCTGTTTGCGCTGTACCGCGAAATATATGTGGTCTGAGAGGGAGATCATGAGCGATTCGTTCAGCTCGCAGTCAAGCTCTTTCGCCGCCTGCTCCGCCAGACCCTCAGTGAGCTTTATATATTCGTAAGGTATCTCGGCAAGGCACTCGATGAGCCGCTTGCGCAGCGCCGAGTCGGTAATGAGATACATTTTTTCTATCTTATCCGCGTCGGGGCGGTCGCCAAACTTCTTGCCGAAGCCTATGCCCTTTCCCGAGATTATCTGCTCGCGGCGCTTATCGTCGAGCACGCAGACTGTATTATTGTTTATCACCTTTATAATTTTCATCGAAAACACCCCATAAAAACAAAAAAACCAACCTGTTACGAACAGCTATAATATGTCCGTAAAAAGTTGGTCATGCCCGATCAATTATAACTGAAAGGTAACACTCCAATATAAAGATACAAAAATCATATTCATGTAAATTACATCAAATTCACTATAATTAGTCTACCATAGTCGATTTAATTTGTCAATAGCGTACAGTAGATTTGCCGCGCAAATCTATTTTATTCACAAATCCCCGCGCTGACTTTTGGGCATTTCATACAACGCCCCGTTAATTTCAAACGATTTCGCTCATATCCAGCCCATCAAGCCCGCGCTTTTCGCGGTACAAAGTTGGGGTAAGTCCCGTGCGCTGCTTGAAAAGGCGCATAAAGCAAACATCGTTCTCGTAGCCGCAGAGCGCCGCTATCTCTTTCACGGTGAGGGTGGTGGCGCGCAGGTAGTACTTCGCGGTCTTGGTGCGGGCGGCGAGAATATCCTCGTAGCAGCTAACGCCGAACTGCGCGCGGTAAAGCTGCTGGAGGTAGGGCACGCTGAAATTCAGCCGTTTCGCCATTTGCCCCACCCCGCGAAACTCGCCCGCGCTGCTGTAAAGCTCGGCACGCAGGGCGCTCAGCTCGGCGTGGTGCGCGCCCATATCTGCCGAAAGCCGCGGCTCTCGCGCGCCCTCGCTGAGCTTTATCATCAGCAATTTTATCAGTAGGTCAAGGCTCGTCTCCATATTCTTCTCATCGCCCATGCGGGTGCGGCTTATCATGCGCAGCAGCTCTTCAACCTCGCCGATATTGGTCAGCGCGATGAGCTTTCCCGCGGGAGGCAGCGGCGTATCCTCAGCCTGCTCGTAACCCTCGAAGTGCATAAAGTGATTAACATATATACCGCCGAAAGCGCGGTAATACTGGGGCATATCGGCGGTATAGACAATGGCGCAGCCTGCCTGAGCGCGCAGCACCTCGCCGCCTATTATAAGCTCAGCGGGGGTCTTAAAAATTATAAGCAAGTCGTCGCCCGAGCCTGCGGGGCGGTCGATAACAAAATCTGCCGTATGGCGCACCGCCATACCTATCGCGTGGAGCTTCATCATAGAGGGGACTTCCTTTCACTCATAATCATACGATATGTAAGTACAAAAAATATTATATATCATTGCAAAAAATTTGTCAAGGTGTATCATTAAGATATACGGTACAGACAAACTCATCGACAATTACAGAAAGGGTAATTTGATATGAAGAAATTTTCCATGCTGATAAACGCCGCCGACGTGCGCTCGCACATCGCCCCCGAGATATACGGACACTTTTCCGAGCACCTCGGCAGATGCATCTACAATGGCATCTACGTCGGCGAAAACTCGCCTATACCAAACGTGCGCGGCATACGCAGCGACATTGTAGAGGCTTTCAAGAACATAAAAATGCCGCTGCTGCGCTGGCCGGGCGGCTGCTTCGCCGACGAATACCACTGGAAGGACGGCATTGGCGAAAAATCGCAGCGCAAAAAGATGGTGAACACCAACTGGGGCGGCGTTACGGAGGATAATTCTTTCGGCACGCACGAATTTATGGACCTCTGCGAGCAGGTGGGCTGCCAGCCGTACATTGCGGGAAACGTCGGCAGCGGCACGGTGCAGGAGCTTGCCGAGTGGGTGGAATACATGACTTTTGACGGCATATCGCCGATGGCCGACCTGCGCCGCAAAAACGGCAGAGAAAAGCCCTGGAAGCTGAAATACCTCGGCATAGGCAACGAAAACTGGGGCTGCGGCGGAAGTATGCGCCCCGAATATTACGCCGACGTTTACAAACGTTTCCAAAGCTTTTGCAAAAACTACTCGGGCAACGAGCTTTTCAAGATAGCCTGCGGCCCCAGCTCAAGCGATTACAACTGGACGGAAGTAATGATGAAAAACCTCGGCGAATGGCACGCGAAAGCGATCTCACTGCACTACTACGCCCTGCGCGACTGGAACAATAAGGGCAAGGCTGCGGAATTTACCGACGAGCAGTACTACGAGCTGATGAACACTGCGAACTACATGGACGAACTGATAACCCGCCACACGCAGATAATGGATCGCTACGACCCCGAAAACAAGATAGGGCTGGCGGTAGACGAGTGGGGTACTTGGTACGATGTGGAAGAGGGCACGAACCCAGGCTTTCTCTATCAGCAGAACACGATGCGCGACGCGATGGTGGCGGCGCTCACGCTGAACATCTTCAACCGCCACAGCGGAAGGGTAGTGATGGCGAACCTCGCGCAGGCAGTGAACGTATTGCAGGCGCTGGTGCTGACCGAGGGCGAGAAGATGGTAAAGACCCCGACCTACCACGTTTTCGACCTGTACAAAGAGCATCAGGGCGGCGAAGCGGTATACTGCTGGAGCGAGAACAAGCAGATGGCGGGCGGCGCGCCGATACTCTCGACCTCGGCATCCGTAAAGGACGGCGTGCTGACCATCACGGCGGCGAACTGCTCGATGAGCGAACCTGCGGAGATAAACTGCGGCATAAACGGGTTTGCGGCGGCGAGCGTGAAAGCGCGGATACTTACAGGCGCGGCGCGAGATCTCAACGATTTCGACTGCCCCGAAAAACTGACGATAAAGCCGCTAGAAGCCAAACTGGAAAACGGCGTGCTGAAAGCCGAGCTGCCCCCATGCTCGGCGGCCGAGATACGCATTTTTGCGGAATGAGCGGAATAAGCGCGGCAGACACAAGCACGGCGCGGCCGTTTTGCAGGAAATGTCTGCTGAGCGAGAGCGGATTTGCGGCGGAATATGCGCGGGTAGCGGACATGGTGGAAGCCCTGCCGCCCGAAAAGCGCGTTGACGAGGGCGAATACCATCGTCGGCTGGAGTTATGCCGCGGCTGCGGGCAGCTTGGCGCGGGGGTATGCGGTGAATGCGGGTGCTTTGTGGAACTGCGCGCCGCGAAACGGGCTATGCACTGTCCCTCGGCGGAGCGGAAGTGGTGAATATGTGGGGAGCGTGGAAAGTCGGCTTGCCCCTAGTAGGTCGCCCGTACATAGCCCCCTTCAAGTGCGCAGGCACTTGAATAAACAGACGTAATAGCTAAAATATAAGCGCATGACTACCGAAAAGATAGCCATGCGCTTTTTAATTGACAAAATTCTACAAGTGTGATATAATACCAATAAGGCGTACTGCAAAGACGGTAGGCGGTTCAAATCTTCCTCCAGAGATGGAGGTGAGCATATATGAGCGTGACAGATATAGTAGCAATACTTACACTGGTCATTAACATAGTCGATCTAATACTCGACATTTGCAATAATAAAAAAAGATAACCGCCCTACTCCTACATAAGGCGGTTATTAAAAATAACGAGCATTTTTGGAGGAGAACCGCTTATCGCAGTGCGCCTCTTTTATTTTATTATATCACACGCTCGCGGGATTGTCAAGTGTTCTCAAGCGCTTTTCTCTGCGCTCTGTTTTTCAGATAATCCTTCGTTTCAGCCGCCGCTACGCCCGAAAGCGAGATCAGCGCTATTACGTTCGGCAGCGCCATCAGTCCGTTGAATATGTCCGCGATGTTCCATACCGCCTCAACGCTGATGTACGGGCCTGCAAATATCGCCGCTATGTATATCCATCTGTATACTTTAGTTATGGATACGTTCGCGCCTGTCAGATACGCCAGGCATCTCTCGGAATAATAGCTCCAGCCCAGTATAGTCGTGAATGCGAAGAATACTAAGCATATCATCAGTATGAACGACGCCAGTTTGTCAGGGCCGGGCAGACCGTACTGGAAAGCCGCCGTGGTGATCTCTACGCCCTGTAAATTCGGGTCAGCCCACGCGCCCGAAATTACGATAGCAAGACCCGTCATGGTGCATATGCAGATGGTGTCGATGAATGTTCCCGTCATGGTAACAAGACCCTGACGAACGGGGTCTTTCGTCTGCGCAGCAGCCGCCGCTATCGGTGCGGAACCTAAGCCCGCTTCGTTAGAGAATATTCCGCGCGCTACGCCTTTTTGCATAGCGAGGATTATCGTTCCGCCTACGCCGGCGCCCGCTATCTGCTTGATGCCGAACGCGCCCTGTACTATCTCAACTATCGCGCCGGGTATCTCGGTGATGTGCGTAAGCACGATGATGAGCGCGCAGAGTACATACGCTACCGCCATGAAAGGTACAATGACCTGCGATACCTTAGATATGCTCTCGAGTCCACCAATTATTACCAGCGCCGCGAATATCGTTACCAAAAGTCCTGCAATTATGGTAACTATCGAGTAATCGTGACCGAAAAGGTGTATGTGCTTTGCAGCGTCGCCGTTGAAGAAATTGTTCGCCGCCGAGGTTATGCCGTTTATCTGGGTGATCGTGCCGATTCCCAGCAGGCCCGCGCCGATGCCGAATATCGCGAACATCTTGCCCAGCCACTTCCAGCGCTTGCCCATGCCGTTTTCAATGTAGTAGAAAGGGCCGCCCAGTACATGGCCGGCAGAGTCGAAAGTTCTGAACTTTATCGCCAGCAGACCCTCAGTGAACTTGGTAGCCATACCGAAAAGCGCCGCTATCTCCATCCAGAAGAGCGCGCCGGGGCCGCCGACCGCCATAGCCGTAGCTACGCCGACGATATTGCCCGTGCCGATGGTGGCGGAAAGCGCGGTGCAGAGCGCACCGAAGCTGGTAACTTCGCCCTCGCCGCCCGCTTCGTTTTTCACCATGTACTTCAGTGCCAGTCCTAGTTTATGGAACTGCACGCCGCGCAGGCGAATGGTCAGCCAAATACCGCCGAGGATTATCAACAGTATCAGCGGCAGACCCCAAAGCCAGCCATCGAAAGTTGCGATAGCTTTATTGATAGTATTCCACATATTTCTAACTCCAATCATGTGATAATTATATGATTTATGAACGATACAATATTATTATAACATATCAGTGCAGTGAAGTAATAAAATAAATCATGAACAATTGTGCATGATAATTTTAAAATTGTTCGCTTATGTAAAGGCAGTCGGCAAAATGCACAAAATTGCGTACCCGAAATTTACAAAATGGCTGAGGTGCGTAAAATTTCGGATAGTTGGCGCAAATAATGGCGCGGGGCTATTGATTTTTATTGTGATATGTGATATAATGAAGATTATAATGGCTGAAACACGCCCGTTGACAAAAAAAATTGAAGATAAAAACTATTTGGAATACATTCAAACCGAAAGGATCTGGAAAAATCAGTATGGAGATCATAAATAAATCTGATAAAAATCTGCTTGCGGAATATGAGGAGTTTGCCTCCACCTCGCGCTACGGCAACTTTATGCAGTCGATAAACTGGCCTAAGGTCAAAGACAACTGGGGCTGGGACGCCGTGATCTCCCGCGATAAGGACGGAAAGATACGCGGAACCTGCCTTTGCATAATCAAGAAGATACCCTTCTTCGGCTGCACATTCCTCTACGCGCCGCACGGCCCCTGCTGCGACCCCGCCGATAAAGAGACTGTAGCAGACCTCTTCGAGGGCGTGAAGGTGCTCGCGAAAAAGCACAAGGCTTACCAGTTTATGTGGGATCCCTGCTTTGAGGAAAAAGAGACCGAGCTTACCCAAATGTACCGCGATATGGGCTTTACCCACATCGACGACGCTCCCGAACTTTCCACCATTCAGGCAAGAAACAACTATATGCTGAGAAATATAGAAGGCAAGACCCCGGACGAGGTAATGGCTACCTTTAAATCAGACTGGCGCAACCGTATACGCAAGGCGGGCAGAAAAGGCGTAGTATGCAAAGCCTGCGGCAAAGAGGCGCTTGACGACTTTTACCCCATGATGGAGGCCACCGGCACGCGCGACGGCTTCTCTATACGCTCAAAAGAATATTTCGCGAAAATGCTCGACGCACTGGGCGAAGACCACTGCCGCCTTTTCGTATGCTACTTAGAGCAGGAGGGCGAGAAGCCGATACCTGTTTCGGGTGCGCTGACCACGCGCTACGCGGGCAAGACCTGCTACGTTTACGGCGCTTCCTCAAACCACCACCGCAACACCTACCCCAATTATCTTATGCAGTGGACTATGATAAACTGGGCTATGGAAAAGAACAACTTTATCTACGACTTTATGGGCATACCTTTTTATAAGGACGAAACTCACCCCAACTACGGCGTTTACAAATTCAAAAAGGGCTTTAACGGCGAAGTCGTTACCTACGTCGGCGAATTTTACTATGTATTCATGCCTATCCGCAAGAAGCTGGTAGACTTGGCGCAGCGCATAGTAGAAGCGCGCCATATGCGCCGCACCAAAAAGCTTATCGAAAACCGCAACACCGATACCGACGCATAATAGCGGCGGCATAAACGGGCGAAAGTGACTGGAGCAGATGATTTTTATGAAATTACACAATAAATTTACAGCAATAACGGCAGCCTCAGCGCTGGCGCTCACGCTTGCATCGTGCAGTTTGATAGAGCTCAGTGACGAGGACAGAGAAAAGCTGGAAGAGGTATTTCCGCAGAGCGATTCTTCGCTGGCGGAGGACAGCAGCGCGCCCGCAGAGGAAAGCGCGGACGACACGAGCGACGAAAGCAGCGCGGCGGAAACTGCGCCGCAGACGGAAATTACGGACGAAAGCGTGGCCGAGAGCGAGCCTGCGCAGAGCCTAGACCCCGCCGACAGCATTTCGCAGGCAAACGGCATGGCGAACGATAGCGCGGCTGACAGCGAGATAAGCCTGACGGACGACAGCTCTATGCCCTCGGAATACATAACCATCGGCGCTTCGATAACCAAAGCTTACGGCGATATAATCGCGAGCGGAGCGGAGATCTGCGACACCGACCCCGACAGCTACAACCTTTTCAGCCATTATTACATAGCGGACATCGACCGCGACGGCACGCCCGAGCTGATAACGGACATCGGAAGCTGCGAAGCGGACAGATTGGCGACTGTGTATACATATAACGGCGAGCAGGCGGTAGAATTGGGCAATTTTGTATCATGGCGCTCGAAATTCGGGCTGGATGACGGATATATGCTGAGCGAGACTTCGGCGATCGGCAGCTACACGATGTACGCGATCTCGATAGAGAACGGCGCGCTGAAGATAGAGAAAGGCGAAACGATCAGCGAGAGCAAGCTAAAGAACCCGCTGGCGGCGTATGCGTTCAGCGATACGAGCGGGATAACCGCATTGGAGTAAGAAATTTAAAGGGAAGTCGGAAAACGCGGCTTCCCTTTTTTAATAGCATTTACGAACAAAGTAAAAGCCGCGGTGCGTGGAAAATTGGCTTCGCCAAGTTTCCTAGAAGTTGGCTGCGCCAACTTCCAACTTTGTTTCTCTTACCAAACAAAAGAGAGTCGCCTATCCAAAAATGCGGTTGCAAGGCGCGTGGAAATCAGCGAAGCTGAGTTTCCTGCTTTGC
>ERZ837910.393-NODE-393-length-68423-cov-10.990449_pt1 | contig 68423 bp, 54 predicted proteins | sample MGYA00519940_ERZ837910 | MGnify/ENA primary metagenome ERZ837910 (study PRJEB31850, sample SAMEA3708825) | human gut metagenome | biome: human gut; feature: human-associated habitat; material: faeces | place: China | collected 2014 ... | reverse complement strand
CCGCCACTCGGTGAGGTCTTCGTCGGGATAAAGCGCCAGTATTTTGAGGCGGCCGCGCTCGATCATCTCCGAAAGCATGGGCGAGCCGGAGATCTGCTCGCGCAGCTGCTTGCACATCCCACAGCCGGGGTTGTTGATGAATAGGAGGATATAGTCGGCTTGCTGTTGATAGAGGGAGCCTTGTGCGCCGGAAGCTAATGTGTAGCTGAAGTTCAGGGCTTTGGTTCCGATACGGTTTTTCTGTGCTAATTCCCGGCGGGCTTTAGGACGTACTTTCTCAATTTCCTCTAACAAGGGAGAAGCTAACATGGCGTCTAATACGGGAATATAGAATTCTTCGTTACGCATGGGGGAGTTGGGGTCGTATAAATATTTATCCGCCAGGTCGGTGATGTAGGTGAATACTTTTTTGTCTACATTCGTTTGTTCGATTGTTTTCCGCATGGCTTCTTGTGCAGTTTCCAACGGGACGTGATTCAGTATGTCACAATAATCCGCCCAAGCTTGTTCGGTCACTTCGGGGTGGTGGATGTAATTAGTGTCGGCGAAGTTGACGTTATCCCAATAGTGTTTTACCAGAAAGTCTGCCCGTTGTTCCGGGGCTGTCATCATTGGGGGGATGGCAGGCAATGTAAAGGTTTTAATGGTGTCTTGTATTACATCATTTTTGTTCAGACTGGAAGCGTTGCCGCTTTTGCAGGCACAAAGGCAAAGGATGCATATAGCTGGAAGAATATGGATGTTTGTTTTCATAACTAACAATTATTACATTGAATTTATGTAGATTACATTGGTGACAAAGATAATGTCCTTTCTACTTTATTCAAAGAATTTTTCTTCCTTTTATTTTGCTGCGTTCTCTTCTGTTAGTTTTTTTGATTAGACAAGTTTTGCAGGATAACTCCTGATTTTACTTCTCCTTTGCCAATGTAAATACAAATTCCAGTCCGCCTCCCTGATTATTTTTCGCAGAGATACTTCCCCCGTGGATGATAACCGCATTCTTTACAATGGCCAATCCCAATCCTGTCCCGCCCAATTTCCGTGACCGTCCTTTGTCTACCCGATAGAAGCGTTCAAAGAGTCGGTTCAGATGTTCGGGTGACACACCCACACCGGTATCGGCAAAGCTGAAATAGTAGAAACCTTCATCTTCGCGGAAACAGTTTATATTGATTTGGATATTTGTTCCGGCGTATGCAATGGCATTATCCATCAGATTGCGGAATATGGAATAAATCAGCGAATAATTTCCTTTGATTTGTATGCTCTTCTTTAAGGAATTGACAACCGTGATATGCTTCTCGTCCAGTTCCAGCGCAACCTCATTGATAATATTGCCCACCAATAAGCTGATGTCCACCCGTTCCATATCAATCATGTTGGCAGCTTCGTCCATGCGGGTTAGTACGGATATATCCCGTAGCAACCGGCTCAGTCGGTTACTTTGGGCATAGCAGCGTTCCAGAAAAACATTTATTTTCTCACGCGGGATATTCTCGTTGCTGACAATCGTCTCCAGATACCCTTGAATACTGCTGACAGGAGTTTTCAATTCGTGGGCTATGTTCTGTGTCAATTGCCGTTTCAAGTTTATCTGTTCTTCTTCCTGAGTGACATCATTGATCGAAATCTCAAAGCTGGCATCTTGAAAGATGATACATTCCACGATAAAGGTTCGTCCGTTTTTATTGATTGTGATAGACATTCTCTTTTCGTCTTTTCCTCCCGAACGCTGTCTTTGGTTCTTGTTGATGAAGTGGATGATCTCTTTCAGTTCGCTGATAGCAAAGACTTCTTCCGTAGTTTCCAGGTTGGAGTCTGAAATCAGATTACTGTATTGGGTAAAGAGGTTGTTGACCAGAATTTCCTTTTTGTCTTTCGTAAATACTCCCAGTCCTTCATGCGAAATCTGGAGGTGGGTGATCAATTTCTCACGTTCGATGTAAAGTGCCTCTTTGGTCTCGTGCAGCCGCTTGTATATTTGTATGATATGTTGCGATATTTCCCCTAGCTCGTTATGTGGGAAAGCTGATTGCATAGCCATTTCGATAGGCTCGTTCCGGTCGGCACGCATGGCGAACTCGCGAAGCTGGTTGATGGAAGTTCCCAATTTATTCGTGAACTTATAGAAAATAATCATCAGCAACAGAGTCACAATGACCGTAAACCATAAATAATGCGGGTCGGCTTTCAGATTGTTGATGAGGCTGACATTATAAGGTAGAGCCGAGCGGACAATATAGTCTTTGTAACGTGTAGCCGAATAAAAATAGGGGACACCGGTCGTCTCGGAAGTACGCCGTACGTCATATCCATTTCCCTGTTTCAGCGCCTTTTGTACTTCCGGACGGTCTAAATGGTTCTCAATCTGCCCGTTGTGGTTCGAATAACTGTCGTAAAGCACATTTCCGTCTATATCAATAAGAGTTACACGTAAATCTTCCAGAATATGGTTGTTGATATAACCGGTAATAATTGAACTGTCCGGCGATTGCCTGCTCAACTGTTCATAAAGCCGGCTGTTGTAATCCTGTAATTTTGTGTTCAGCAATTCCACCTTATATTCCCGCTCACGTTGATACTGATACGCGATAAAGCAAACGGCAAATACCAGAAACAGTGAAATGACCGAGAGAAAAAGCTTTCGGCTGAAAGAGAGGAAATGTTTTTGAGTTACAGGCAGATTCATAGGGAGTAGTTATTACGCTTCAAAACAGTATCCATATCCGAGACGAGTGACGATGCACTTGCCGTATATTCCTATCTTCTTGCGCAGACGGGTGATATTTACGTCAATAGTGCGGTCGAGTACATATACCTCGTCGCTCCATATACGTGCCAGAATATCTTCACGTGAAAATACCCGTCCTTTATTCTGTACCAACAGAAGCAATATTTCAAATTCTTTTTTAGTCAATGGCACTTCTTCTTCGTCGATACTTACCTTCTTTTTCGTGATATCAATGACGAGCGTCTGGTAAGTAAGCCGTTCGGGAACTCTTTCTGTTTCCGCTGCAGCCGTGCGTCTCAATACAGCTTTTACACGGGCAATGACCTCCCGCAGCGAAAATGGCTTCGAGATATAATCATCCGCGCCTAGATTGAAGCCGGTCACGGTGTCGTTCTCGGTATCTTTGGCTGTGATAAAGATGATAGGCACTTTTGCCGTTTTCTTGTCCTTTTTCAGCATGTTCGCCATTTTGAATCCGGAGATTTCTCCCATCATCACATCGAGAAGAATTAGCTGATAACTACAAATATCCATCTTCAAAGCCTCTTCGGCGGAGTTTGCGGTATCCACCTCGTAACCTTCATTTTCAAGATTGAATTTCAGAATCTCGCAGAGGTCTTCTTCATCGTCGACAACTAGAATACGGGTTTCATTCATAAGCTATATGTATTAATATGACAAAGTTACGTTTTTATTTTATTTGATGCAAAGATGAGGATACTTTGTTACGGTCAGATGAAACAGATATTACAATCTTGTTACATTCCTCCCAATCTTGCGGATAGAATAAAATATCGAAGTTTTTGCGGGCTGTAAGAGGAAAAAACGTTTGCTATTTGTTATCTTTGTTAGCGAGAAAAGATAGAGATGTTTGATTAATAGATACTACAAACGATGATAAAAGTTGACTTGAAACGACATAGACGCGAAGTAATAGGCGCGGTTATCGTGTTGCTGCTTCTGCTTGGCGGAGTGTCCGTCTTTAAATATACCACGTTCAATCCCGGTTTTGAGATTGTTGATGATTTGGGAGGAAATATCTTTCCTTCGGCTATTCTTTCCGTAGCCACAACCGATGCGCAAGTCATTATCCCGTCGGATTCCACCAGTCTGGGAAATCCGAAATCCTGCATTGCCATTCGGGTAAAGTCGCGGGCGGCATATAGCCGGGTAAGGATTGAGGTGGCTGAAACTCCTTTCTTCTCCCGCTCCGTCTCAGAGTTTATCCTGAACAAACCACGAACGGAATATACGATTTATCCGGATATAATCTGGAATTATGAAGCATTGAAGAACAACCTTCAGGCGGAACCCGTGAGCGTTGCCGTGACAGTGGAGATGAACGGAAAGGAATTGGGACAGCGGGTGCGTACATTTTCCGTGCGCAGTGTCAATGAATGTCTGTTGGGCTACGTGGCGAACGGTACCAAGTTTCATGATACCGGCATTTTCTTTGCCGCCTACGTCAACGAAGAGAATCCGATGATCGATCAGTTGCTCCGTGAGGCGTTGAATACCCGCATTGTGAATCGCTTTCTCGGTTATCAAAGCAAGGCTAAAGGAGCCGTAGACAAGCAGGTGTATGCGCTTTGGAATATATTGCAGAAGCGGAATTTCCGTTACAGTTCGGTTTCCAATACCAGTCTTTCGAGCAATGTCGTGTTCTCTCAGCGTGTCCGTACGTTCGATGATGCGCTGGAATCTTCGCAGATTAACTGTGTGGATGGTAGCGTGCTGTTTGCCTCCTTGCTTCGTGCCATCAATATCGATCCTATCCTGGTGCGTACGCCGGGACATATGTTTGTAGGCTATTATACCGATAATTCGCATACCGATATGAACTTCCTGGAAACAACGATGATCGGTGATGTTGATCTGGATGATTTCTTTCCCGATGAACAACTGGATTCTACGATGGTAGGTAAATCACAGAACGAGATGTCATTGCTGACTTTCGAGAAATCAAAGCAGTATGCCAATAAAAAGTATAAGGAGAACGAAGAAGGTATTCATTCCGGAAAGTTGAACTATATGTTTTTGGAAATCTCCAAAGAAGTACGCAGGAAAATACAGCCGATAGGAAAATAATTCGTATTTTTGCCAAGTAATCAAATGTAGAAAAAGAATGCAAGGCAAGAAATTTATCTCTCCCGGAGCATGGTTTTCGATGAACTATCCTTCGGACTGGAATGAGTTTGAAGATGGCGAAGGCTCTTTTCTCTTCTATAATCCCGATGTGTGGTCGGGTAATTTTCGTATTTCCGCATTCAAAGGTAAAGCCGGTTATGGCAAAGAAGCCATCCGGCAGGAACTGAAAGAGAACGATTCGGCTTCGTTGGTGAAGGTCGGGGCGTTGGAGTGTGCGTATAGCAAAGAGATGTTCCAGGAAGAAGGAACTTACTATACATCCCATGTATGGATTACAGGCATTGACGATATTGCTTTCGAATGCTCGTTTACCGTACCCAAAGGTGGAACGGTGAAAGAAGCCGAAGAAGTCATTGCCACGTTGGAGATACGTAAGGAAGGACAGAAGTATCCGGCCGAGTTGATCCCCGTCCGCCTTTCCGAAATCTATCAGATTAATGAAGGATATGAATGGACGGTATCTACCGTGAAGCAGGAATTGAAGAAAGATTTTCAAGGAACGGAAGATGACCTCGAAAAGCTCCAGCAGATAATTGACAGCGGTAAGATCGGTCCGAAGAAAAAAGACGAGTGGCTGGCTATCGGCATTACGATCTGCACGATTCTTGCCAATGAAGTGGACGGTATGGAATGGAAGACATTGATTGACGGCAACCGGGAAGCGCCGGTTCTTCAATATAAGAACGGCATTATCGACCCGATGAAACTGACATGGAGCAGAATAAAAGCCGGAGAATCTTGCAACGTCATAGAAACTTATAAGTCTGCGCTTACTGCCGACTAACCTTAATCGCTAACTCCTAATCACTTACTTACGTGACAGTACCTTATTTACAGATAGATAACCTGACCAAGTCCTTCGGTGACTTGGTCCTTTTTGAAAATATATCTTTTGGCATTGCTGAGGGGCAGCGTGTCGGATTAATAGCAAAGAACGGCAGCGGAAAGACTACGTTGCTGAATATCATCGCCGGAAAAGAGGGCTATGATAGTGGAAGCATTGTTTTCAGACGCGACCTTCGGGTGGATTATCTGGAGCAGGACCCGCAGTATCCCGAAGAATTAACCGTGCTGGAAGCCTGTTTCCATCATGGTAACAGTACCGTTGAGCTGATAAAAGAATACGAGCGTTGTATGGAAACGGAAGGACATCCGGGACTGGAGGATCTTCTGGTTCGTATGGACCATGAGAAAGCGTGGGAGTATGAGCAGAAAGCGAAGCAAATCCTTTCGCAACTTAAGATTCGTAACTTTGACCAAAAGGTGAAGCAGCTTTCCGGTGGGCAATTGAAGCGTGTAGCTTTGGCAAATGCACTGATTACCGAACCGGAGCTGTTGATTCTTGACGAGCCTACCAACCATTTGGATCTGGATATGACCGAATGGCTCGAAGATTATCTTCGCCGTACCAATCTCAGTCTGCTGATGGTGACTCACGACCGTTATTTCCTCGACCGTGTCTGTTCGGAAATTATCGAAATAGATAATCGGCAAGTGTATCAGTATAAAGGAAATTACAGCTATTACCTCGAAAAGCGACAGGAACGGATGGACGCTAAAAGTGTGGAAATAGAACGAGCCAACAACCTTTACCGTACGGAACTCGACTGGATGCGCCGAATGCCGCAAGCGCGCGGACACAAAGCCCGTTACCGTGAGGAGGCTTTCTACGAATTGGAGAAAGTGGCGAAACAACGGCTCCGCAACGATAACGTAAAGCTGGAAGTGAAAGCGTCGTATATAGGAAGTAAGATATTCGAAGCTGACCATTTGTTCAAGAGTTTCGGGGATTTAAAGATTCTGGATGATTTCTCCTATATCTTTTCCCGTTATGAGAAGATGGGGATTGTGGGAAACAATGGAACCGGCAAATCGACTTTCATCAAAATATTGATGGGACAGGTACAGCCTGATAGCGGTACGGTGGATATTGGTGAAACGGTTCGTTTCGGTTATTACTCGCAGGACGGACTCCAGTTTGACGAGCAAATGAAAGTGATTGACGTGATACAGGATATTGCCGAAGTCATAGAGCTGGGAAATGGGAAAAAGTTGACCGCTTCGCAATTTCTGCAACATTTCCTGTTCACTCCCGAGACCCAGCACAGCTATGTCTATAAACTGAGTGGGGGCGAACGCCGCCGCCTGTATTTGTGCACTGTCCTGATGCGCAATCCTAATTTCCTTGTGCTGGATGAACCGACCAACGATCTTGATATTATTACGTTGAATGTGCTCGAAGAGTATCTTCAGAACTTCAAAGGTTGTGTGATTGTGGTTTCCCACGACCGTTATTTTATGGATAAGGTCGTAGATCACTTGATGGTTTTCAACGGACAGGGAGATATTCGCGATTTTCCCGGCAATTATAGTGATTACCGTGATTGGAAAGAAGCAAAAGCGCAAAAGGAGAAAGAAGCCGAAAAGCCGCAAGAGGAAAAGACTGCCCGTGTCCGTCTGAACGACAAGCGTAAGATGAGTTTCAAGGAAAAGCGCGAATTTGAACAATTAGAGAAAGATATAGCCGAACTGGAATCCGAAAAGGCGCAGATTGAGGAACTTCTTTGTAGTGGTACCCTCTCTGTTGACGAACTGACGGAGAAATCGAAACGTTTGCCCGAAGTGAATGATCTGATCGACGAGAAAACAATGCGTTGGCTGGAACTCAGTGAGATAGAAAGCTAAGCAATGTCGATAGTGAGAAAAATGAATAAACCGGTATAACTCGAATAACCCTTGAATAAACCGAAGAGATGACAAACTTGACTAATTATCATAGCCATTGTCTGTATTGCGACGGACGAGCCAATATGGAAGATTTCATTCGTTTTGCCATTAGTGAAGGTTTTTCTTCATACGGCATTTCCTCTCATGCTCCGCTTCCATTCTCTACTGCATGGACGATGGAGTGGGATCGGATGGATGATTATCTTTCCGAATTTTCCCGGCTTAAAGCAAAGTATGCTGATGAGATAGAATTGGCTGTCGGCCTTGAAATAGACTATCTGAATGAGGAAAGTAATCCTTCGTTGTCTCGTTTCCAAGAATTGCCTCTTGACTATCGCATCGGTTCCGTCCACATGCTGTACTCTCCGGAAGGAAAGGTGGTAGATATTGATACTCCGGCGGATCATTTTCGTGAATTGGTTGATGCGCATTTTGGTGGCGATCTTGATTTCGTTGTCCGCCTATATTATAAGAATCTGCTCCGTATGGTGGAACTGGGTGGTTTCGACATCGTAGGTCATGCCGATAAAATGCACTATAACGCTTCCTGCTATCGTCCGGGTTTGCTTGATGAAGCATGGTATGATACGTTGGTCCGCGATTACTTTGCGGCGATTGCCGAACGCGGTTATATTGTGGAAATCAATACCAAGTCTTATCACGAACTGGGTACGTTCTATCCGAATGAACGTTATTTCTCTTTTCTAAAGGAACTGGGTATTCGGGTGCAGGTAAATAGTGATGCGCACTATCCTGAAAGAATAAATAATGCCCGCTTCGAAGGATTGTCCGCTCTGAAGAAAGCTGGCTTTACTTCTGTGGTGGAGTGGCATGGGGGGAAATGGGAAGATGTGTTATTGGAAAGCGCAAAGACGGTTATCGGGAGTCATAGTTAACTCTCCCACAACTTGTTTGTGATAAGTTACTGTTAGCTTATTTATTAATCTCATTACGTCCTCGCTTCCTGTTTTTATTTCGGTTGATAGTATCTAGCTCTTCCATAGTATTATAGAGTGGCTCTGCTAATAAATTTTTAATTGATTTAGAGTATCCCAACGCTTTTGCCAATGCTACATACGAAGCCAAAGAGATAGTATGCTTTTGTTCGAACTTTGCGATTGTTGGTACGGGGATTCCGCTCAATGTAGATAAAGCATCTCTTGACAGACCTTTTTCCAGTCGGCGCTGTTGAAGATTTTGTGCTAATATGATTAGCAACTCTTCTGGGGTATCTATATCGAAATTGTATAGTAAAGGCATATTATAGTATCTCTTAATATTGTATTAGGTTATTATTGGATATTATTGTATCTTATACAAAGATATTCCTATTACTTGAAATTTCAAAATAAATAAGCTGTTATTATAAATGTCTCTCCACATACAATAAATCAACTTTTCTCTTTCAACCTATCACCACTGCTCTGAAATCCTTTATTCATCATGCTTGCAGGACGGTGATAGGTTGTGTGTCACCTATCACCGTATCTGTCACCTATCACCTCTGTAATATGTATATTTATACTCTTTTAGGCTTGGTTCGTACTATTTTATACACATTTCCACGTTTCGTATGTATGGAAGGTACTTGATTCTTCTGTAATATTCTGCCAAATTGTATAATATTGCAATTGGAAATACGGATTCTACTGTCGTGTTGTATTTGCTCCATTATTTCAATCGCGAGAAGTTGTTCGTACGCTTCTTCCCCTTCTTTTGCAGCCCGGAAATACTCATGGAATAATTGTTCGGCTATCGGCATTACTTGAAATTCCTGATTGTTTTCGGTCATAACCTCCTCATCTTCTTTGTTGAACCAATAGCGTTCACCTTTGTAAAGGTCGTGCATGGCCTGCGCATACAACTGCTCATAATCAATGGGAGAGCAATCTATCGGCCCTTCTACGTAAATCACGATATATCGACGGCTGCCGGAAGTATCGGTCAGCAAATCTTTGTGGTTGCTTGTTCCGATGAAAGAAGCGTAACGGCGTAACTCTTGTGTGGCTGTGCCATGCGGACGGCGGACATTGATGACGGGTTTCTGAATGATATGCTTTAGAAAGGCCTGTTGACTTTCCCGGTTTTGGTCGAATTCGTCCATATTGATTAGAGCAAAGCGATTCAGAGCCAGTTCTGCATCCCGTTTGTTGCTGAAATCGATATGATCGGTATAATATGCTTGTAACTCGGGTGGAAGCAGGCTTCTGCAGAAAGTGGATTTCCGGTATGCCTGCGGTCCGACAAGTAGTGGAACCGTGCAGTTGGCATATTTACGATCAGTCTGCCTCCAATGTGCTACCATATTCAGAAACCAGCGATAGAATAGATCGGGCCAATGTATGTTATTGCAAGGAATGCGGACTGCCAATTCACGGATTCGGTCGCGCCCGTCCCAATGGACATCCAGACCGAAAAGAAAATCTTCTATCGGATTGAAAATCGGGACACGGTCGGAATCCAGATAACGGACCACGTCTCTATCCCAAAGATTGAGCCCTTCCAGACGTGCGTTCATGGCAATACTGTTACGGATACGGTTGTTTATCGGACGGAAACAGAAACAAAATGTGTTTCGTTCGCGATACTCTGTTGTGGTAGTCATGGTGTTGTAGCGGAACTCATATCGTCGTTGCATATACTCTTCCGTCCGAAGTTCCAACTCCTGTTCTGTGGATAAAGGAGTTTGCTTCCCGAATCCTTTTGCATCCATATATACATTCTTCACAGTCTGCCGTATCAGGAATGATTTGTTCTTGGTGTAGAAATGGGCAATGCACCACCGTGCAGTCTCTTCTTCGGGTATGCCCGCCTGAAAGCAGTTTTCCGCCACTTGGACTAACAGAGGCTTGAGATCTTCGTCAGAGTGGGCATGCAATCTGGGATACAGTTCGTTTAAGGATTGATAGGCTTTCTGTAAGGCTGCCTCGAAAAGGGCTGATAAAGTATCGAAACTGTCATATCCCGGAATTAATCGTTTGAACGGTGATGTTTCTGCTTGTACCGATTCTTTATAAGTCGTTTCCGAAGGCATTTCCATAGGTTGGCGCATATAGATAACGGTGGCTTCGGGGTTGTAGTAAAGTTCCGGATCGTAGGTTTGCCGACAGTATTGTTCCAATGTCGGATTTTTAAGTTCGATAGGATAGGAGAGTACCGGTTGATACAGGCTGACGGCTTTTCTGTAAGCGTGTGCTTGAAACATTTCCGCTTCTTCCCGGCTGGCAGGGAGAGTCTTGTCCGGTCGTGTGAATTGTATCCATATTTTCACGGAATGTCCGCCGGATCCCATAAAGGCAGCGAATGTTTGCGAGAGTTCTGCCGCTTCCTGTTTGATACGGTTTACTTCCAGCCGATTGGCAAGATGATTTACTTCTATTTGTACCAGTCCGTTGTATGCGGACATTTGTGCTCCATTGGTGGTTTTGCGGAAAACGGCAGCAGGGATAATCTTGGCTATTTTCTTACTCTCTTCCAATTGACAGTCCGGTGATGCGTAACGTATGCTCGTGCGTAGATTGCTTATCGGTCGGGCTTTCGTTTCATGCTTCATCGCTTCTATCTGTAGGTTTATATCCAACGTCCGCATGGTCGATGTTCCGCCGTTGTCCCGCATCAAAGTTAATTTCATGATAAATGTATTAATTGTTTGTGCCTCTCTTTTGAAAGGTCAACAAAGGTAATATTTATTATCTTGTATACCAAGAGATTTCTACTTTATTGCGGTCGATGTGTCTGCTTCGAGCGGTAGAACTGTCGGTTGCTATAGGAGAACTAGTTGTTTCAAGCGTGGAAACTGGAGTTTCATACGTATGAAACTAGAGTTTCTGCTACTTGAAACTAAGGTTTCTGTTGCTTGAAACTAAAGTTTCTTACGCTTGAAACTGAAGTTTCAGTGTGGGGGAACCAAATTGAAACCGACAGGTGACAGGTGATAGGTGACAGGTGTGGTGATAGGTTCCGCACAACCTGTCACCGTGCATGAAAGTGCGATGAATAAGTACTTTCGGGACTTACGGTGATAGGTGATAGAGGAAAGTGAGAAATTTATTGGATGGGAATCACCATATTCCATGATTTATTTGCATTCTCGAATCCGCCGGGACCATCCATCGTTGCAAAAAAAGCATGGGTCATTTTTCCGTTTTCATCGAATAGTAGGAAAGGACGTTCCAATTGCCCCTGCTTTTCCACTTTCCCATCTTCCCATTCTACGGTGAGAGAATAGGCTTTAGGATCCTTATCGACTGTCCAATGAATGCCGTCTTTGGAGTGAGTCATCACTCCGCCACCTCTTTCTCCGGTGAATTTTGCCACATGGTCTTTGAATATGGCATGATAACCTCTTTTGTCTTTCCATAAAAACGGATCTTCCGCTTCCCCTTGACCGTCTACCTGGAAAATAGGCTGGTCATTGTTGAGTACGGTATACGGTCCTTCGATAGAAGGAGCGTATGCAATACCTAAAGACATATCGGAGTGTTTACCGTTGGGAGTATAGGCACGTCCTTTGAAAATCATCATTACCGAACCGTCCTCCTGAAGGACCGGAGAAGGATTGGAAGTCAGAAAACTATAGAACGTATTGGGTTTTGTTTTCAGTATTGGTTCATCAAAACGTTTCCAAGGACCGTATGGACTGTCGGAAACAGCCAGACCGATTCGTTTATTGGCACGTCCTACGGTGCACCAAGGGCTACTTAGAGTCAACTCGGCGTATGTAGGTTCGGCGAAAGGATGGGTAGACCCCATATAGATAAGATAATATTTACCTTTATATTTCAGTATGCGTGGGTTGTGCGTAGAACGTCCGTCCCAATATTGTGCACCGCGTGCCGGTAATGTCACATCACTGAATCTATATGGTCCTTGAGGAGTATCAGATATTGCATGTACAATTTCCGAAGCTACCATCCATCCGGGATGAAAGGGCAGGGATTTGGGAAAGCGGGATACAAACATATGATATTTTCCATCCTCGCCTTTTACGACGGAGCTTCCCCATACCCAATATCCTTCGGATTCAAAAGCCGGTGTGTGAGGCGCCTTCTTCAATTTGTGGAACAATTCGTTTTTCGATTGTTGCTTGAGTGCTACCAGATTATCTATTTTCTGTGCGAAAACTATACTAGTGGAAACAAGGGTACACATGAAACAACTGATGACATATAAAAAACTTTTTTTCATGGCTTTTCTTTTTTCTGTGAGTGACATATCTGTTTTTCATCTGCAAATAACGGTTGTTTTTACCGGAATGAGGTGTATTATACGTACATGAATAGTACTTTCTGCGTACACTTTATTCTTTTTCCTCTTCGTTATCTGCATTTTCTCCTTTTCTGTATGTCTGTGGCACAACACGATACTTTTCCTTGAAACATTTACTAAACTGTCGGGGAGAGGAGAACCCTAGCCGGTCGGAAATCTCGGAAATATTGAGTTCCGGGTTTTCTTTGAGCATGATAGCAGCCCGTTTTAAGCGGATAGTTAGAATAAATTCATAGGGTGTTTGTCCGGTAATTGCTTTCAACTTGGTAAATAGTTTGGTACGGGCAATACCGGTTTCACGCGCTAGGATATCCACGTTGAACTCCACATTGTCAATATGACTTTCGATTACTTTCATAGCTCTATCAACTAATTCTTTATCCATAGCATTAGTGGCTAGTATCTGTGGAGTAGCCTGTGGTTGTTTGCTGAATTTCTCTTGTAGTATGATACGATTGTTTACCAGATTATTGCAGCGGGAAAGCAGGATATTGATATTAAACGGCTTGGTGATATAGTCATCGGCTCCCAGACGTAAACCCTCTAGGTTGTGTTCTATTGCTGTTCTTGCGGTGAGCAATACCACAGGGATATGGCAGGTTTCTATGTTTTCTTTGATTAGTTTACAAAGTTCCGTTCCCGACATTTCCGGCATTACAACATCGCTTAACACAATAGCGGGCTGTTCAGATTGTATTTTTTCCCATCCTTCACGTCCGTTGGCGGCTGTGCTGACAACATAAAACGACTCGAATATCTTAACGAGCATTTCCCGTAGAGAATCGTTGTCTTCTACAATGAGTATGCGGGCTTCTTTGCTTTTCTCAATGTTTTCGTTGCTCATGACCTCCTGCTCGTTCAGCAACTGTTCTTGGAGTTCCTGAAGAGGAATATTATTTTCTAAAGCCAGTTGCGATTCTTCTTGCCGTTTGCTGAACTGTTCAGGTGTAAAGTGTTCATTTCCGGTTTTGAGATGAACGCTGAAAGTCGTTTCTTCTCCCGGTTCACTGTATACGTCGATAGTACCATGATGTAATTCAACAATACCCTTAGTCAAGGATAAGCCTATCCCCGTGCCTGTGTACGATAATGACTCTATTTGATCGGTTTGATAAAAACGATTGAATACCTTATTGATATCTTCCGCAGCAATACCGGTACCGTTATCTGTTACTTCGATAATAACCTCCCGGTTACCTTTACGTACTGAAACGCTGATTTCACCTCCTTCTTTGGTGTGTTTGAATGCGTTTGATATCAAATTGTTCATAACCTTTTGTAGCTGTTTGGCGTCATACCATACATTGATGGAATCATTTGTTTTTCGGAAGTTGAAAGAAATCTGGCGTTGCAAGGCGTATTCTTGAAAAAGGAGGTAGTTTTCATAAAGGAAATCTACAATATTGTGTTCACTCACTTTAATTGTCATATACCCTTGTTCTTGTTTACGGAAGTCAAGAAGTTCGGTGATTAATTCCCGCAATTGCAGGCTGTTTTTATAAGCACCCAGTATTTTATTGTAGACTGTCGGTGCAAATGAACGGACTTGCAGTAACATTTCCATCTGGCCGATAATCAATGTCAATGGAGTACGGAATTCATGTGAGATATTAGTGAAAAAGCGTAGCTTTGCCTGATTAAGCCGCTCTATATCCTCGGTGCGTTTCTTTTCGTATTTTAAGGATTCTTGTAGCTTGATGCGGTTGTTGTAGGTACGGATCAGGTAATAGAGTACACCGGCAATAATAATAAAATAGAGCAGATATGCCCAAATGGTCAGGTAGAATGGAGGAAGTATTACAATGTCCAGCCGACTTTCCGGTATTTGTGACTGGTTGTTTTTGATACGTACCAATAGAGTGTATTTTCCGGGACTCAGATTGGTATAAGTAATGGTATTTTGCCCCCGGGTGGTAGTCCATGTCTCAGAAAAACCTTCCAAAAAATATTCCATCTCATTTTTAGCGGCGGGGATATAATTTGAAATTGCATATTCGATGCTGAACATGGATTGGCTGGATTTGAGTACAAGTTTTCGGGTTATACTCAAGTCTTCCTTTAAAATGCTGCTATCATCATCTACATTTACATCTTGTCCGTTGACAATAAGACGAAACGGAGCAATGGTATAGCCTTTAGGAATATAATTGATATCTTTTTCCTTGAAAGAAATCATGCCGTCGATTCCTCCTATAAAGATTTCTCCTTGTTGTGATTTGTATAATGAACGTTCATTGATGGCAGATAGCGGAACGCCGTTTTCATGATCGTAATTTTTGAATCTCTGTGTCTGATAATCTAAGATGGAAAAACCGACATCCGTGGTAAAAAGAAGCTTGCCGGGTGATAATTCACATACATCATTCACGCAGTCGCTTGCCAGTTCATTCTTTTCTCTATCAAAGTTTATAAAGTCGTCCGTGTCATATCGGTAAAGGTCTATACCGCTTTCATTGCTGCATAGCCATAGTCTGTGCTGGCTGTCTTCGTAAATCCGGTTGATACTATTGCTGCTGATACCATGTTCCAGTGCATGATTATGTTTGTAGTTTGTTATCTTCTGGTTGTCAAATTGATAAGAATATACACCATTACCACCTCCGCAAATCCATAATGTTCCGCGATGGTCGATAAATATTCCAGCGGCATACGTTATTTTATAAGGTAATGTCTGGAATAATCGTTTTACTTTGCCGGTTTCCGGATTGAAAATGCAAACTCCCGCATGGCTGGCGATTATTAACTGCTCCTTATAGGGAATAATATCTCTGATGATATTGGAAGGAAGTGACTCCGGATCGTTTTCATTATGGAAATATTGAGTGAATTTCTTTGTTTTCAGATCCATCTTATTTAGTCCGCCCAGATGAGTTCCTATCCAGATAACTTCACGTAGCGGATCATAATAAAGTGCTTTCACATTGTTGTGTGAGAGACTGCCGGGTAGCTTGCTGTGTCTGAACCATTCGAATTTTCTGCTTTTCGGGTCGTACTTATTTAATCCTCCGCCTTCGGTCCCTATCCATAGGTTGTGCTGACTGTCTTCCGTGATACGCCCCACGATAGGAGAGCTCAATCCTTCACTCTCTGTTTTTGCTGCTTGATATTGATGATAGATCTGACTTTCCGGATTGAAGTAATTTACTCCGCCAAAATAAGTACCTACCCATATACTTCCTTGATGGTCACAGAGAATGCTCCAGACGGACGAATGGCTCAAGCCGTTCTCACGTTTCTGATAACGTGTGAATGTCTGGCTGGAAGGGTGGAACATATTAAGGCCATTAAAGGTTCCTATCCATAAATTACCCTGTTTGTCTTCACTGCAACAGCGGATAAAATTGGAACTGATGCTGGACGGGTTTTTCTCTTCGTGCCGGAAATTGCTGATTGTTTCTCCATTCATCATGAAAAGACCTTCTTCCCAGCTTCCGATCCAGTATTTTCCGGACGAGTCTTGAAAAATGGTTGAGATATTCCCCTTAGAAATGGGATGAGATAATTGGTGGTGGCGGTCCAAACTGAACAAGCCTTGATTTTCTGTGCCGATCAAGATTTGATTGTCGTTGACGTGCAGTGCTGTAATTTTGCTTTTCTGAGGCAATTCATAATAAAGGCTGAATTGTTTGCCATCGTATATATAGATACTGTTACTGTGGGCTGCATATAATTGTTCATGATAGAACATAGCCCGTATTTCTTTTTGTATTAATGTTGTAAATGTGTCTTTTCTGATATTGAGAGCGGATATTCCTTTGGGTGTCATGAAGTAAACTTCCCCCTTTTTATTTCCGGTAATATGATTGATATTATTGTAAATTAAACTATTGGAACTGTTCTTTCGGAATTTATATACTTTAAATTCATTTCCGTTATAGAGATTGGCTCCATTTCTAGTTCCGATCCATATAAATCCCCGTTCGTCTTGGTACATCGTCATGACCGCATTATTGGAAAGTCCTTCATTGGTGGTCAGATGACCGAAGGTAATATCTTGAGCTTGTCCTTTTATGATGCAGACAATAAGAAAACAGATAAAAAGGAGGTGTCTTTTGATAATCATAGATATCAGGATACTAAAATTCGTAACGCAAATATACGTTTTTCTATTGAAATATAACTGTAGTATGAGTACATAATATATGAGCTGTAAGTACATTGCCGGTTTCTTGTGTTGTTGTACGTACAATGTATATATCTTGTATGTATGGCTCGGTAACTATTGGACAACCGCCTTTATATTTGCATCATCATTAAAAAATAAATAGAAAACGAACCGTATATGAAAGGCTCCTTTTTAACTTTTATGGGAATGATTGTCCTGATGATGACAGGATGCACTTCGAAGAACACGACTGTTGGTGATATAGTCGCTGATAACATAACGAATGCGGTATCGCAATACTCGTTAATGACAGATCAGATAGAAAAGAGCGGGCATATCTTAAATCCGAGAACATTGGATAAAAATGGTGAGGTGGTTTATGTCCCTTATGATGATTGGACAAGTGGATTTTTCCCAGGTAGTTTGTGGTATATGTATCAATTGACAGGAGATGATAAATGGGAGAAACTGGCGGAGAAGTATACTGAGGCCTTAGACTCTGTACAATATCTTACCTGGCACCATGATGTAGGATTTATGGCAGGATGCAGCTACCTTAACGGAATGCGTTTTGCAGATAAGGATTATTGTTCCGTAATCATGCAGTCGGCGCAATCGCTTTCTACTCGTTTTCGTCCGAACGCAGGTGTTATCCAGTCGTGGGATGCGGACAAAGGCTGGCAAGCGGAAAGGGGATGGAAATGTCCGGTGATTATAGATAATATGATGAATCTGGAGTTGCTTTTTGAGGCTACACGTTTGTCCGGTGATTCTACCTATTATAATATAGCGGTCAGCCATGCCGACCGGACATTAAAAAATCACTTTCGTGCAGACTATAGTAGTTATCATGTGGTAGATTATGATCCGGAAACCGGTATGGTACGTGGCAAACAGACAGCACAAGGTTATGCGGATGAATCGGCATGGGCACGTGGACAGGCATGGGCTATTTATGGATACACCGTTTGTTATCGTTATACGAGAAAACCGGAATATTGGGAACAGGCTTCCAACATTTATGATTTCATTTTTACTAATAAGAATATGCCGTCGGACTTGATTCCGTTTTGGGATTATGATGCATTGAATATTCCTAATGAACCCCGGGACGTTTCGGCGGCCGCCATAACAGCTTCGGCTCTTTATGAATTAAGCACTTATCTGCCTAATCCTAAATATAAAAAGACTGCCGATAAGATACTTGCCGCGTTAACTACATCTGCTTATCGGGCAAAAGTAGGAGAGAACGGTCATTTTATTTTGATGCATTCCGTAGGAAGTATCCCGCATGAAGCGGAAATAGATGTTCCGTTGAATTATGCGGATTATTATTTTCTGGAGGCTTTGAGCCGTAAACGTGATTTAGAGAAGAATACCAATTCAGAAACAGTTAATTAATAATTTAATCAAGTTATATTATGAAAAATGGACAATTATCGAAGCGTATCAGCTTATTGTTGCTAATGCTTTGCTCGTTCACCTTTAGCTATGCACAGATATCTGTTAGCGGCAAGGTGATGGATGAGGCTAATGAGCCTGTCATTGGAGCAAATGTGATGTTAAAAGGAGGAAAGACGGGAACGATTACAGATGTGAACGGTATGTTTAAAATCTCTGTTCCGAAACAATCTTCCGTACTTGTAGTTTCGTTTATCGGTTATGCGACTAAGGAAGTAACCGTAGGAAACAAGAAAACATTGAATATCGTATTGAAGGAAGATGGGATTACTTTGGATGAAGTGGTGGCTGTAGGATATGCTACAGTGAAAAAAAGTGATCTGACGGGATCTGTTGCCAAAGTGGATATGGGTGAACTGAACAAAAGCCAGGTTTTGTCTTTTGACCAGGCTTTAGGAGGTCGGGTAGCCGGTGTGCAAGTGGTTACCAGTGACGGACAGCCGGGCGCGGAAGCGAACATTGTGATTCGAGGTAGTAATACGATCTCTGACACGTCGGATGGTACTCCTTTGTACGTAATTGACGGATTTGCTACCGAAGACGCCAATCCGGCTGCATTGAATCCCAATGATATAGAGTCGATAGATGTATTGAAGGATGCATCCGCCACTGCTATTTATGGTGCGCGTGGAGCAAACGGAGTGATTATTATCACAACTAAACGGGGTATGGAAAGTGCTCCACGTGTTACTTATGACGGCTATATTACATATCAGGCAAAACCGGATTTCCTGAATTTGCTGGGAGGACAGGAGTTTGTCGCTTTACAGCAGGAAATACTGAGCTCTTCGGAGATGGCAAAGACTTATTACAGATATGATGAGGCATTGGGACGTAACCGGGTATTGGGAGACTATGCAAATCTTCCTTCAACTGATTGGCAAGATGAAGTGTTCCGTGCTGCTCCGATGACCAACCATCATTTGTCACTGGTAGGAGGAACGAAAAATACCAAATATAGTTCCAGCATTTCTTACTATAATCAGCAGGGAATTATAGTTAACTCGTCTTATGAGAGTTTGAAAGCGCGCATGACACTTGACCAGCAGGTATCTAAGAAAGTAAAGGCTGGGGTCACGTTTAATTTCTCTAATAATACCTCCAAGGGATCTGCTCCTTCGCAAGGAGGGGGAGGTTCAACTCAGTATTTCCTATATCAAGTGTTGGCCTATCGCCCTATCTTTTATTCGGATTCGGAAGATGCGGAGGATAAATTGTTGCAGGACAATCCGAATTATCCATATAATCCGGTCAAGACTATTGAGAATACCTACTCAAAAACACGTAGCCGTCAGTTGAGTATGAATGCTTATTTGAATTGGGATATTGCTAAGAACCTGACTTTCAGGGCAACGTTTGCTTATAATTGGCGTACGGACCGCAGTGAGACTTTTAATAATGCGGATACTTATTGGGGAGATCCGCGTTATTCAGCCAAACATTCAAACGGTAACTTTAGTTATCGGGAATGGGACGGTTGGTCTAATGAGTATACTTTGACTTATCGGAAGAAGTTCCGGGGACATAATATTACTGCCTTGCTGGGAGGTTCATTGAACAGCCGTACGACTTCCGTGTTGGGAGCCAGTTCTTCTATGGTACCTTGGGATGCGCTTGGCTTTTGGGGAATTTCTAACGGTACGCCTGATAAGCTGAACTCTACTAACTTTGATGATAAGATGGCCTCTTATTTTGCGCGTTTCAACTATGACTGGAAATCACGTTACTTGTTGACTGCCACTATCCGTGCCGACGGAACATCTCGTTTCCCTTATCATAAATGGGGCTATTTCCCTTCCGGTTCGTTCGGATGGCGTATTTCAGAAGAAGCATTTATGGAGCCGGCTCGTAAATGGTTGTCTAACCTGAAACTAAGAGCCGGATGGGGAGCTACCGGTAATTGTAATACTTATCGTAATTATCCGTCACAGTTATTATATTCGGGAGACCAGAACTATGCGTTTAATAACTCGATAGAGAATCCGGCTATATATATTTCTCAAATGCCGAATAAAGAAATGAAATGGGAGACAACTTACCAGACAAATATAGGGCTTGATTTTGGCTTGTTCAATAATCGTATCAGTGGTGAGATTGACATTTATAATAAAGAGACTAAGGATTTGCTTCTGAATGCGGATGTTCCTTTGTCCATCGGTTTTGATAAAATACAGCAAAACATAGGAAGTATCCGTAACCGTGGATTGGAAATATCTCTTAATACTGTAAACTTTGCCGGAGAAAGAGGACGTTTTAAATGGACTACCAATTTCAATATATCTTTCAATAAGAGCAAGATTACGGGGCTTTCAGGAGATCAGGATTTTCTGGTATCGGGCATTCAATATCCTACTATTGATAATTTGTATATTGCCCGTGTGGGACATCCGCTCTCGGAAATGTATGGTTATGTGTATGATGGCGTTTATCAGTATGAAGATTTCAATGAAGTGTCTCCGGGAGTCTTTGTTTTGAAAAACGGTATCCCTAATAATACACAGGAACGTAATACGATACAGCCGGGAGATATGAAGCTGCGGGATATCAATGGAGATGGTAAGGTGACGGCGGAAGACCAGACTGTGATCGGACATGGTTTGCCTATCCATACCGGAGGTTTTACAAATAACTTCTCTTATAAGGGATTTGATTTAAGCATATTCTTTCAATGGTCGTACGGTAATGATGTGATTAACTATAACCGTGCTAAACTGGAGGATTTGCGCGGACAGCATACTAATCAACTGGCTTCGGCTATGAATCACTGGACGCCTAGAGTGGATAATGGTGATGGAACATATACGGAGGGTAATTATACCAATTATTTGTGTGCGGTCAATCGTAATCTTACCAATCTGAATACTAGCCGGGTGGTGGAAGATGCGTCTTTCCTACGCCTGAAGAATGTACAATTGGGGTATAATTTTCCGGTGAAACTGATCAAACGTATAGGAATTAGCTCATTACGGTTATATGTCAGTGGGCAGAATCTATGGACTTGGACTAAATACACCGGATATGATCCGGAAGTATCTACTCGTAACTCTGCTTTGACGCGTGGGTTTGATTATTCTGCTTATCCGAAAACTACGTCTTATACGTTCGGCATAAAGCTTGGTTTGTAAAATAATAGATAGTAAAAATGAACATTATGAAAAATATAATTTATATAGCCGGTTTGGCAATGTTGACCTTTTCATCCTGTGATTTTCTGGAAACGGATATATACGGTAGTTTGGATGAGAAGAACCTTTACCATGATGAAGTCAGTTGCATGGCAGGACTGACAGGTATTTACGATAAACTCGGTGCGGAAGGAACTTATGCCTGCAATCTTTGGGGGGACCTGGACGCCGGAACGGATATATTGGTCTACAACCGTGAGTATGGCAAGGATTACATACAAGTGTCCAATTATAATTTTAATAATACCGATTCTAAAATAGAGCGTGCATGGCAGGATTTATATGAAGGAATCAATCGTGCCAACGATTATATTGCCGCTATTTCTATTCGTACGGATGAAGAGTGTGGTGGAGAGCAAATGAAGTCTATGTTTATTGGTGAAGCAAAAGCATTGAGAGCTCTTTTCTATATGAATCTGGTCGCTTTTTGGGGAGATGTGCCGTTGCGGCTTGAAGTTGTGCGTGATTTATCTCATCAGCAACTGAAAAAGTCTCCGCAAACGGAAATTTATAAGCAAATCATTCAAGATTTGCTGGATGCGGAGAAGGTATGCCGTCCTGCTGATGAATTGAATGCTCCGGGACGTATCTCGAAGACTACCGTACAAGCTTTATTGGCACGTGCTTATATGTGGCAGGCCGGTTATCCGGTAGAAGCTGATACTTGGGAGGAGGCTTTGACATGGGCACGTGAGGTAAAGAAAAGCAATTTGCATCAACTTTATAAGGAGGAAGATGGTGTGAACGGTTACCGGGCTATGTTTATCAATATGTGCTCGAATAAATATGATTTGACTTACCGGGAAAGTATGTTTGAAGTGGAATTCTATGGCAACGGGCTGGATAAAACGAACGAAACCGGACGTGTCGGTTTGTATTTGGGAATCAGTCAGGGGAATCTGACCGATCCGGACTATCCTTTTGCTTATGCCTGGTATGATGGTACACGAATCCTTTTCAAGATGTATGAAGAGAAGGATACGCGTAAATGGTGGAATTTCGGTGATTATAAATATGAAACGGTAAATAATAAGGTAAGGAAAGTGATGTACACTGAACAAGAAAAGAAGAATAAGACAGATGGTAATCCGGGAAAATGGAGGGCGGAATATGATCCTATCCGTCCGTGGGCACGTAATTGTTCTTCCATCAATTTTCCTATCATGCGTTATGCGGATGTCTTGTTGATGATTGCCGAGTGTGCCAATGAATTTGAAGGAGGACCTACACAAGAGGCTATTGATGCAGTGAATGAGGTGCGTAGTCGTGCCGGAGTGGATAAAGTCAGTTTAAGTGATTTCTCAGGACAAGAAGAGTTCAGGGAGTTCATTCGCGAGGAGCGTACTAGAGAGCTTTGTTTTGAAGTACCACGCCACATGGAGTTACGCCGATGGGGAAAACAGTATTATCTTGACCGTATCCGGATGTTGAAAGATCAGTCTATAGATGAGCATGGGAGTACAATCGGTTATAGTCTGTCTAGTGTGAAGGCGGTGCCGGGTATCAATATTGCGGACAAACATTTGTATCTGCCTATACCGCAGGCTGAATTGAATACAAATCCCACTTGTGGGCAGAATGAAAACTGGTAATATAAACTTTGTAACAGAATGAAACTATGAATAAGAGATTTTTATATTCGTTGTTATTAATGGCAGGGGGACTGTTCGTCTCCTGTGATCCCGATAAGGTGGATGATATTGATTTTGATGTGAATCTTCGTAATAATGCACAGGAAGTATATGTTGGAGATGAAGTAGTCTTTGATTTTAGTGGAAATCCGGATTATATTGTTTTCTATTCGGGTGAAGATGGGAAAAAATATGCCAATAAAGATCGTTTGAAGGTGGAAGTGGAATCTATGAAACTGTCTTATACCATCAAACAGCAATATACCGAGCCTCCATATCAAAACAGGGCTAGTATACATATTTATATTTCTGAGAATTTTAATGGAGCTTATACAGCCGATGGAATTAATAAAGCTACTTGGGTAGAATTGTCTGGTACGGAAGAAGGACAGTTGAAAGTGCCTACATGTACCGGCAGCAATGTACGTACTGAAACCGTTTCGGATGAGGCTGATTTTTCTACTTATAAAGATAAAAAGTTTTTTCTGGCATTCCGTTATGAAACTCCGGAAGCTCCTGAACTGAATAAAGACCAGCCCCGTATAGATGTTCAGCCTCTGACTTTGGTAAAGGAAGTGGAAGGTAGCATTATTACAATGACGAATCCTTCTAAAGAGTTTGGTTTCAATTATGTTTATTTGAAGGGGAAGACACAGAAAAATTATGGTGCGGATGACTCAAAGCTATTGTTCCAACCCAAAGAAACGCAAAATGAAGAGATTGACGTGTGGGCTATTAGTCAGCAGATGGATGCGGCATCAGTTGCTCCCGACCAAGGCGAACCGATTAAAGCTTTGGATATGAAATCGCCTTCTTATAGTTATACATATAAGTCTCCGGGTGAGTATACGGTTACGTTTGTGGCTTCGAACACGAATATGTGGAATTCTGAGAGTGCTGTAAAAGAGATGAAAATAACAGTAAAGGAAAGAGTGGAATGATGAAAAAGAGATGTTTATATGTCATCGTGTCTTTTTGGATTGCATTGTCTGCTTCCGCGCAGAATGCCGAAAGAATTTGGGCATTCGACAATTATCATCGTTATTATGAGGAAGGACAGCAGATTAAAGACAGCAAGAAAGAAAAGGCCATAAAGGAATATCGTGAATATTATTCCGGACATGGATACCGGGCTTATTCATTGCCCAAGAACCTGTTGGTTTCTGAAATTCTGAATAAATGGGAGGATACCGGAATATTTACAGATTTGGCGGAAACGGAAAAGGGGATCATGGAGAGTAAAAACCAGGAAAAGATAGGCCTTTTTCTTACGGAAGCATTCAATCGTATATGGAAAATTGCAGAAGAATTCCGTGCAGACCGTATGGGAGTTTCTTTGGATAAAGAAGTTTTCAAAAAATGTCAGAAAGCCATATTGTATTATGGGAATTTGGAAGTGAGCCGAAGTAACCGCGTACATCGTTTCCATGCGTCTTGTTTTGCCATTCCTACTGCCGCTGTAAATACTTATTTCTGTTTCTTTAAGCAAATGGAGGCTGTGGAAAAAGGAAAAAGTAAGGACGCAGAGTTGATAGCGGCCTGTGATATGTTGAAAGTATTAGGACTACAAGCATGGACACAGCCGTTACGAGATGATGAGACGGATAAGAATGTGGTTAGTATCAATCGTTTCCGTAATCATGTGTGGTGGGTAGGTGGAAATGCGCTGGCTTATCGTTCTTTGCTTCCTGTTGCAGTAATGTATAAATCTATTCCGATGATTGATGTTTTGGGTGAGGTGGCACAGAGAGGAATCGACTACACATCTCAGAATACATATAAGGATGCATTTTGGACTGAAGGTTGTACGGCGGATGGTGCCGGATGGGGGCATGGTATGCAGTGTCTCGTTTGGGGGTATCCGATTGATGGAAATATTTATGCGCTTGACGTGCTCACAGCGTTGAAAAATACTCCGTGGGAGCGTAAGTTGAGTAAACAGAATGTGGAGACCTTATTTAATTTCTTTCGTGGAAGCAGTTGGTTCTACTATAAAGGCTATACATTACCTTATTTGGATCGTGCTACGGCACAATATAATCCGGCGGGCAAAGATATACGTACTTTATTGATGGTCCGTAAGTTATTGAAGGATTGGCTTGATTCCTTTGACAGTAAGCAACGTGAGGAACTGAGAAATTTTCAAAAGGATGCGGAAAAACATCAATTGAAAATGAATGGATATGCAGATGGATTGTATAATGGTACCCGTTGGTTTTTTAATAATGACAAGTTGATAAAGAAGAACGAACGCTATCATATTCTGGTGAATATGGCTTCTGTCCGTTGTGACGGTTTGGAGAGTGCAATCAACTTCGCTGATGAATATAATTTTTATCCGACGGATGGTATGACTCTATTTCAGAGGAAAGGAAATGAATATACAACGGTTATAGGGGCATGGGATGTGACGGCAACTCCCGGAGTCACAGCTCGTGAAGGCATGGACAAACTTGTGCCGACAACTAACTGGCGTGGATATTGTAGCAAGCATAACTTTGCCGGGGCGGCTACTAGTGGTGGTGTGAATGCTGTGGCTGGGTATCTTTTTGAAAAGATGAATGCTGCAGAAAAAGAAGGGGTCAATGATAAGGGAAGTTCTGCGAAGAATGAGGTTCTTTATGGTGTGAAAGCTTATAAATCATATTTCATGTTTGGTGATTATATGTTGGCACTGGGAGCTGGTATCACTAATCAACATCCTCAATTGGAAGGAAATATTCGTACTACAATTGATCAGACTTTGCATGAGAGCCAGGTAGTGGCTATGCAAAACGGAAAGCAGATTCCGGTAGGTAAGGGGAAATGGTCGTTTTTTGTCGGAGGCAAGCCGGTATGGGTAATGCAGCAAGGTAAGTTTGCTTATACGGTGTTGCCGGAGTATACCAAGAATGCCTCTTTTATGTATGAGACAAAAAAGACGGAATGGGCGAAACGTAACCGTTCAAACAGTAATAAAAAGGATTTGCCTGCACAAGTGAATATTCTTCGTTTATGGGTAGATCATTCCCAAACTCCGGTTGATGATACTTATGGTTATGTAGTCTATGCAGGTGATGGAGTGCCTGCTACGGAATTACCATTTGAGGTTCTTCGCAATGATACATTGGTTCAGGCTGCCGGAACTAAAGACGGTAATACGCTAGGAACTGTTTTTTATCAGGCAGGGGCAACTTTGAAAGTAAATGATGCGGAACTTATGGTGTCTGCCCCATGTACGGTATTGATTGAGAAGGATGGGGTAGGAGGACGGATTTCCGTAACTGACGCTACAATGAATCCGGATTTGAAAGAAATAATAGTGACTTACAATGGTAAACGTATTCCGATACAAATGCCTCAAGGGGCTTTCTGTGGGAAGACAGTGACTGTGAATTTATAAATTAACGAAAATAAATGAGATACAATATGAAAAACTATTTGTTTAATGCCGTAATGCTATCAACAATGGCATTTGTACTCGGTGCCTGTAGCGATGATAATTCAGGAGACGAACAAGTATCACAAACACCGATAGTATTAATGGGAAAAGCATATACTTTCAATCCGGAAGATGCCGGAGAACAGTGGAAATCGGGAAAAACGGTCGGCATTTATATGTTGAAAGAGAATACGGTAGAGTGTATTGAACCCTATTGTAATGTGAAATATCAGACAACAGTAATGCCGGAAGGATATTTCACTCCGGCTGTTATGGAGGATGTGATATATTATCCGGAAGATGGCAGTAAAGTGGATATTATTGCTTATTATCCACGTAAAGACAATTTGACGGATAATCTTTATCCGATGAATGTTGCTAACCAGAAGACCAGTTCCAATTTCAGTTTTCTTTATGCAGGTAATGGTAAGGGATTAAGTAAGGATAACAAAAAGACAACGTTACAGCTTCGCCCCGTTTTATCTCAGATTGTGTTTCAACTAAAAGCTGGAGATGGGGTAAAAGATGAGTATTTGACTGAATCTGTCATTAAGGTAGCAGGAATGAAAACGAAAGCGGAATTCAATCTGTTGTCCGGGACATTTGAACCGGCAACAGAAGTGAAGACGATAGAGTTTGTGACTTTGACGGATGAGAATGGAGCGTCTGCACAAGTGCTTCCTGCTGCTTCTACCGAAGGATATGAAGCGGAAATTAAATTGCCTAATATGAACCGTACGTTTAACTGGAATCTATCGGAAGGTACAGACTTATTAGAACAGGGAATGCGGTATATTTGTACGGTGAGGGTTGATTTGGATAAAATAGAAGTGAAGACGGAAAGTGAACCGATAGAAGATTGGGAATCGGGAAGTACGAATGAAGGAAGTGCGGCTGAAAATTGGATACAAAATTCTATTGAAGAATTGCCGGTAGGAGACGTTGGAAAAAGTGCTGACCCGATGAAAGAAGCTGAAGGAACGTGGTGGTTTCAGACCAAATACGGAGACGGAACTGCTGTCGTTGAATATGATGAAATAAAGGGTAGGAACGTAATTCATGGAAGTAGTTTTGGTCAGGGTGCGGGAAGCTGGTTTGGGCAGGTGGTAACTTATCGTATGAAGAATGCTAACCCCCAAGTATATTCATTGCAATTTAATGCAAAAGGTACAAAGGGCAAAAAAGTGAGATGCTACATTAAGACTAATGATGCTACGACTGGAGGACGTACTCCTAATGTTTTTATGGCAAATGATAAAATTCCAGGAGCTAAACCTTATGCCGGATATGTTGAGTTTACTCTTTCTGATATTTATGGAACTTATTCATTAGATTTTAATTTTTCTAAACTATTAAAAGACCCTTACTCTTATACAGAGGAACATATCTATGAATCAACTCCGAAAGCTTTAGCTGATTTTTACATAGGATTTTACCCGACAACTGGGGGCGTTGAATTCTATTTGGATGATGTTGTGCTTAAAAAGAAAAACTAATCATAATTAAAATAATGCCAATATGAAAAAACAATATATATTAATGGGAGCAACCATGGTGTTCACTGCTTTATTCGCTTCTTGTAGTCAGGAGAATATCATGGATGAAGCGTTCTCTCAGTCGGAAAAAGAAATTATATTTGATTTGGGTATTTCTCAAACCCGTACGGTAACAATAGATAAGAAAACATCTTTTGAGGATGGTGATCATGTTGGAATCTATGGATTGAAGCGTGGAACTACAGAAATCTTACATGATAATCTTGATTATCATTATACTGCAGATAATGGAAAATGGGTTGCTGAATATTCTATCACTTTTCCGATTGATGGCAGTGAGTTGAATTTTTATGCTTATTACCCATATAATGCTGATTTGGAAGGAACAAGTTTTGATTTTTCCGTATCTCAAGACCAATCGAAAGATGGCTATAATCAAAGCGATCTTTTATTGGCAAAGAACGAAATTGCCAGTGTAGACGATGAATCGATAACTTTATCATTTGTGCATAAATTAGCATTGGTAGAAGCTGAAGTGATTTTGCCGGAAGGAGAAGTTATTAAAAATGTAGATATTTGTGCAAAAAGAACAGCTACAGTGAATTTGACCGAACAAACGGCTATAGTAAAGGCTTCTGAGGCAGCGGAATATATTACCATGCAACCTGTTGAAGGAAATGTGTTCCGTGCAGTAGTGCCTGCGCAAAGTATGAGTAAAGGGAAGGTCTTTAGGATTACGGCAGAGGATGGAGCAATTTATTGGTATAAGACAACTGAAAGTATGGAACTGGTAGAGAATAAAATATCAGCTTTCTCTATTGATTGTACGGGCTCATCATTGTAAAATCAAAGATTCTAGTCTATGTTGTCTATGAAATCGATAATGAACAGTATAGCTGCCTTTTTGTGTGCAGGTAGCTTACTGTTCTCTTTTCCATCTACCCTTGTGGCACAGAAATGTTATCCTATTCCCACTTTGGAGTCGTTGATTCCCCAAAAGGAAGAGTTGGATCAAAGAATGAAATGGTTTGATGAAGTGCGTTTTGGGATGTTTATTCATTGGGGTGTTTATTCTTCTTTGAGTGGTACTTGGAATGGCATACGCTATCAAGGATATGGCGAACATATTCAGCGTATGGCAAAAATACCGATTGCGGAATATCGGGAAAAAGTGGCGGGTACTTTTAATCCACAGCAATTTAGTGCGAAAGAATGGGTAAAGTTGGCAAAGGATGCCGGAATGGGGTATTTGGTGATCACAGCCAAACATCATGATGGTTTTGCCATGTATGATTCGCAGGCTAGTGATTATAATATAGTCAAGGCGACTCCGTTTGGTAGAGATCCGATACGTGAATTGGAAAGAGAGTGCCGGAAAGCAGGATTAAAGTTTGGTTTGTATTATTCTCAGGCCTTTGATTGGGGAGAAAAAGATGCACCGGGTAATGATTGGGATTATAGGAATCCCGGTGGGGATCTGTTATTGAATGGCAGAGACTGGTGGAAGAAAGATTCTCTATTTCTGAAAGAGCATGCCCGAAAATATGTGTGTGGTAAAGCAATACCTCAGTTGGAGGAACTTATTAGGAAATACCGCCCGGATTTGATCTGGTTTGATACTCCGCATAAATTACCGGAAGAGGAAAACTTGCGTATTGTTGCGGCTGTACGTCGGTTAGCTCCTAATGTGGTGATTAATGGAAGGGCTGTTGAGGCTTGTGCGGATTATGCGAGTACTTCCGACAGACCGGCTGAGTTTCATGTAATGCCTCGTTATTGGGAAGGAATCCCTACTACGAATAACTCATTTGCCTATAATGCTAACGATACAGTCTATAAATCCGATGCTCACTTCGTACGTTTATTGGTAAAAGCTGCAGCTCGTGGCGGAAATATTCTAATGAATGTGGGACCTAAAGGGAATGGTGGTATCGATGTGCCGGACAGACGAATTTTGCAAGGAATTGCCCGGTGGTGGAAAATTAATGGCGAAGAGTCAATTCGGGGAACACAACGGACACCGTTGACGGTACAATCTTGGGGAGAGTCGACTTGTAAAGGTGACACGCTTTATTTGCATATATTTCAATGGCCGCATGAGGGCCGGTTGTTAGTCGGCGGATTGAAAAATCCGGTGAAAAAGGCTTGGTTGCTGTCGGATCCTTCAAAAGAACTTTCGTGGGAGAGTAAAGGAAAAGATGTGTGTTTGGCAGTTCCTCGTGAATGTCCGGATAGTATAGATACGGTCATTGCAGTAGTCTGTGACGGAGAGCCGATGGTGGATGATCGTCGTTTATTGAACGGAGATATGACTGAAACATTGCGCACGTTCGATGCACAGTTGGAAGGAGGGCTACGGTATGGCAGTGAGGCGGAGCGTTTCTCTTATGTGCAGAACTGGAGAGAACTCAAAGACGCCGTGCTTTGGAAAGCTCGTTTAGCGAAAGAAACCGTTTATGATGTGTATGTGCGTTATGCTGCTCCTGAACGTAAAAAGAGTGAACTGATAGAGGGTGATGCCGGTAAGGAATTAAAAAAAGAAACTTTAGGAGGAGCCGGAGAATATGAAATACATTTTGCAAATCAGAAAATGACTCATGTTGTTTCGCAGGGAGACTTTATTCGTGAACATATCGGACAAATTACATTACCTGCCGGAGATTTGGATATTCGTGTAAAGGCTGGTGATATCAAAGGAGATGAACTTTTCCGTTTGCGTTCCTTGATATTGGTTCCTGTTAACTCTAAATAAATGATGGCCCTATGAATGTAAAATATTTGCTCTTCTTTTTATTGATGGGGGGAATGATATCTTGCCAATCGTCCGACGAATATAGTGAAGAGACACAAGAACCGGAGAAAGAACAAGAGGAAGAAAGTGCTTGCCAGGCTTGGCAGGATTTTGTATCTCGAAGTGAGCGGAATGTGTTATTGGATTTTTCATACGCCGGATACAAACGTGGAGAAATGGCTCCGCCGGATATTTGGACTCTAGGTTATAAGAAATATGATATAACGAAATATGGGGCTGTTCCCGATGATGACAAATCGGATCGGGCGGCTTTTATGAGAGTATTGGAGGAAATTGGAATTAATCATAATCCGAATGCCAGGGCGATTATTTATTTTCCGGAAGGTGAGTTTGTTTTGTATGATGAAAATGATAAAGTTGACGGAAAGTCGGAAACAATGCAAATCAGGGCTGGAAATCTGGTTCTGAAAGGAGCCGGAAGGGCTAAAACCTCTATCGTGATGAAAGCACCTTATCAGCCTTTGGAGGGACTGGACTATGCGGGACCAATGATTGAATTTAAACATTGGAGCGGGTTTACTCCGGAATTGTCAGACATCGTCGGGGATGCGGTTAAAGGAAGTTTCTCGATAGAAGTGGCTTCTGCCAGTGGACTTTCTGCCGGTGATTGGGTATGTTTGAAATTGGAAGATAACTCACCGGAACTGATAGCACAGGAGTTAAAACCGTATGCGGTATCTGCGCAAATGACACAACTTAGAAATAAGGGGGTGCAAGTGTATGATATTCATCAGGTAAAGTCTGTTCGGGGGAATAAGGTCACTTTCTTTGAACCACTCTTATACGGAGTGGAGAAAAAGTGGAAATGGAAACTCTGCCGTTATAACTATTATGAAAATATTGGTATAGAAGATATGAGTTTTTATGGAAATGCTCCTAAAGAATTCATTCATGACCAGTGGGCTATAAATTCTGCCTATAAACCGATAAACTTTCATCGTATAGCTAATTCATGGGTACGTAGAGTCGATTTTTATAGTGTGAGTGAAGCTGTAACATTTACGGAATGTGCCAATGTATCTGCCTATGATATTCGCATAGGGGGGAATCGTGGACATTGCGCTGTGCATACGTCAGGATCTTCCCGTGTGTTAATAGCGGATGTGGTGGATGAGGGAGAATCTTCTACAATGAAGGATGCCGGACAATGGCACGCAGTCGGGGTCAGTAAGCATTCCTTAGGTACGGTTATCAAGAATTGCGTTTGGGGAAGGGATACTAATTTCGAATCTCATGCCACGCAGCCACGTGCTACCTTGATTGACGGTTGTTCGGGAGGATTCATACAATTTCATCAAGGAGGGGCTACCGATCAGTTACCCAACCATTTGGATGATCTTACTCTTTGGAACTTTAAAGCTACTTATGTACTTCCGGGAGAGGCTGTTGAATGGAAGTGGTGGAATGAAGGACGTGATTGGAAATTTCTTCCGCCTACGATTGTAGGTTTTCATGGGGCGGATGTACAGTTTGTTGCTTCTCAGGTTAAAATAGATCAAGATCATGGAAAAGCTGTAACTCCGTGGTCTCTTTACGAAGCGCAATTACAACGTAGACTAGGATATTTGCCTGATATCAGTTATTTGAAATGAAAGTTTTATATTTAAGATTAGATATAACCTTGCTAAGTCTCTTTAAATGCGACGGACTATGTAGTCCGTCGTTTTTTATAAATGTCTTTATTCCGTCCTCTTGCAAGCATTTGCCTGAAAGAACTCATTCAATGTATCCTCAAAGTTCCCATGAATGAGAATATGATGATTTCCCAACGGATTTTTTAAGAAATACTCGGCAGGAGTATTCATCCGTATGCGTACCTGTGTGCGGCACATATTGATATAATTTGTATTTTCGGATAACGTTCCCGTAGACAGATAATATTCGTCGAGGCATTCGCCACCGCATTTGACGATAGTCACGTCTCCGGTGGGAAGCAACCCCTGAATGGCGATCCCCTTTTCCGTTTCAAAATGGTTGCGGATGATATATCTTTCCGCCTGTTTGAGACCGACGGTGCAATGAGCTAAAATAAGTTCGTTGGTGCGTGAATTGATCATAGAGGGATTTGCCATGAATCCGTCCTTTTTGGTGAGCGCTTTAACAGCCAGCAAGGTGAAGATAGATTGCAAGTCGCCTTCGCAACCCGCCATGATTCCATCATCATTAAGTAAGGATAATGCCAGGCAGCCGGTAGTGTCGATTTGTTCAATCAGTTTGAAGCAACTTAAAGTCAATGCTTCCAACCGTTCCTCCTCGCATACCTTCTTGATGGTCCGGTATAATCGCATCGCTTTGATTAAATCTTCGGGAGTGCCCTCACGACAGGCAAGCGCCTGTGAAGCGACTGCGGCACAGGAGGCGCCTACTTCATCATCCGTTATTTGTTGGAAATGTTCATAAATCCGTTCCAATGGAATATCCATATATTCAATACCCCAGCGACGTTTTGCCAAAAGATAGTCAACATTGCTGGCAACCAGCCATGAAGAAGGAGTTCCGATGACTCCGATACGCTTGCCGAATAAAGAACGTTGTGCCTGGAAATTATTGTAAAGTGTATGGATACGCTGGATGATGACCGGTAATTCCCCGTGCAGGATTTCACTTTTCATGCCGCGTCCCCGTAACCATGTGGAGATTTCCAAAGCCGCAGCCAGCGAGTTCTGCATACCGTCTGCCAGTAAAATAGCGGGGCGGGGAAGGCTTTCGAAGTGTTGGATAACCAGCCGTTCCACTCCGCCGGTAGCGATAAAAATAATCTTGAAATCATCACTGCTTAGTTTATTCATATCTTGATAATCGATGAATTTTACAGTGTAGTATTTTTCAAGTTCACTCAAAATCGCTTCGTGTGAACTACGCAATGAGACTTGTTTATGAAGCAGTGACGCGAATGAGATAAGGTGTATGGTCATTATGGTATTGTTTTAAGTTTTCTGTATGACAAATGTATAGCTTTCTTTTCAAAATCCCATAACGATTTTAACCTTGCTAAGGTTTTTAAAGTTTTTATGTCTCTGTATTCAAATTATTGCGTACATTTGCAACTTCAAGTAGAAAAAGTAAATAGTAATTAGTAATTTGTAGTTAAAATTATGCCAACCATATCCATTCGCGGAAACGAGATGCCTGCATCTCCTATCAGAAAACTGGCTCCTTTGGCAGACGCTGCCAAGCAACGGGGAGTCCATGTGTTTCACCTGAATATCGGACAGCCTGACCTGCCCACTCCTCAGGCCGCGATTGACGCGATACGCAATATTGACCGTAAAGTGCTGGAGTATAGTCCTAGTGCAGGTTATCGTAGTTATCGCGAGAAACTAGTGGGATATTATGCCAAGTTCAATATCAATCTTACAGCAGACGATATAATCATTACCTCAGGAGGTTCGGAAGCGGTGCTTTTCTCTTTCCTTTCCTGTCTGAATCCGGGTGATGAGATTATCGTTCCGGAGCCGGCATATGCTAACTATATGGCGTTTGCTATTTCTGCAGGCGCGAAGATTCGTACGATTGCCACAACCATCGAAGAAGGTTTCTCACTTCCCAAAGTCGAGAAGTTCGAAGAGTTGATAAATGAACGTACGAAAGCAATCCTGATTTGTAATCCGAACAACCCGACCGGATATCTCTATACACGTCGTGAAATGAATCAGATTCGTGATTTGGTGAAGAAATATGACTTATTCCTTTTCTCCGATGAGGTATATCGCGAGTTCATATACACCGGTTCTCCTTATATCTCCGCTTGCCATCTGGAAGGTATCGAGAATAATGTGGTACTGATTGACTCCGTATCAAAGCGTTATTCGGAATGCGGTATCCGTATCGGTGCGCTGATTACCAAAAATAAAGAGATACGTGATGCTGTCATGAAGTTCTGTCAGGCTCGTCTGAGTCCTCCGTTGATTGGTCAGATTGCTGCAGAGGCTTCTTTGGATGCTCCGGAAGAATATTCACGCGAAACGTATGATGAGTATGTAGAACGTCGTAAATGCCTGATTGACGGGTTGAACCGTATTCCGGGTGTTTATTCGCCCATCCCGATGGGGGCTTTCTATACAGTGGCAAAACTTCCGGTGGATGATTCCGACAAGTTCTGCGCATGGTGCCTTTCCGATTTCGAATACGAAGGTCAGACGGTATTCATGGCTCCGGCTTCCGGTTTCTACACAACTCCGGGTTCGGGTATCAATGAAGTGCGTATTGCATACGTATTAAAGAAAGAAGATTTAACCCGTGCGCTTTTTGTCCTCCAGAAGGCTTTGGAAGCGTATCCGGGAAGAACGGAATAAAAGTCTATGTCCTTATCACTTTTCATAGCTCGGCGCATCTACCGTGAAAGCGATGGCGGAAAACAGGTGTCACGTCCTGCGGTGCTCATCGCAATGGCGGGTATTGCTATCGGACTGGCTGTTATGATTATAGCGGTGGCGGTCGTTATCGGCTTTAAGAGTGAAGTGAGAAATAAAGTCATTGGATTCGGATCGCATATCCAGATAACTAATCTGGATGCGGTCAGTTCTTACGAAACCCATCCGATTGTAGTGGGGGATAGTATGATGTCGGCGCTTGCCGGTTATCCGGAGATAAGCCATGTACAGCGTTTTTCTACCAAACCGGGTATGATAAAGACGGACGATGCCTTTCAAGGAATGGTACTGAAAGGGGTAGGTCCGGAGTTTGCCCCCCGTTTTCTGCAAGAATATCTGGTGGAAGGAGAGATTCCTGTTTTCAGTGATTCGGTTTCTAGCAACCGGGTACTTATCTCCAAGTCTTTGGCGACAAAGATGAAGTTGAAGTTGGGGGATAAGATATATACCTATTATATTCAGGATGATGTCCGTGCGCGCAGGTTGACTATTGTCGGAATTTATCAGACAAATTTCTCCGAATACGATAATCTTTTTTTATTGACCGACCTCAGTTTGGTGAATCGGTTGAACGGTTGGCAGCCGGAGCAGGTTACAGGGGTGGAGCTTCAGCTGAAAGACTATGATAAGCTGGAAGATACGACGTATGAAATCGCAATAGATACCGATAACCGGAAAGACGAATATGAAGGTACGTATTATGTGCGCAGTATCGAACAGTTGAATCCACAGATATTTGCATGGCTTGACTTGTTGGATCTGAATGTGTGGGTGATTTTGTTTCTGATGATAGGTGTTGCCGGTTTTACCATGATTTCCGGTTTGCTGATTATCATTATCGAACGTACGAATATGATTGGTATCCTAAAAGCTTTGGGTGCCACTAATTTTACAATCCGCAAAACTTTCCTTTGGTTTGCTGTTTTCCTGATAGGCAAAGGTATGCTTTGGGGGAATGTTATCGGTCTGGCGTTCTGCATTCTTCAGTCCCGGTTCGGCATTTTCAAACTCGATCCGGAGACTTATTACGTAGACACGGTTCCGGTATCTTTCAATATCCTCCTTTTCCTGCTGATTAATATCGGCACACTGCTGGCTGCTGTCCTGATGCTGGTAGGTCCTTCATATCTGATAACCAAGATCAACCCTGCCAACTCTATGAGATATGAGTAGTTTATCTTCTCATGAAATCTCCTTTACCCCGCAATAGACGACAGAGCTTGAACTTCAACGACTGCAACGGTTGCAGGATATCGAATACTGGCAATGAGAAATAATATTTCCGGTTGCCGCCCATATCTTTGGCTGTTTGGTTAATGACAATGGCCTGCACCGTGTAGCGAATCAGCCATAGTAATAATGCGATACCTGCTACTAACCAGTGGAAATCGAGAATGCCTAATACGATACCTGCAATGCAAGTGGCGTAAAATAACAGGCGTGATAGGGTTTCAAAGCCTAATAGGTAGCGTTGTGCCCCATGATAAAAGCGTGCGGTGGCCATATAACTGACCTTTTCTTCTTTCCAGTCTTTGTAACGGTAGACAGGCTGTATCCGCATGGTTGCGTTGAAATCCGTTTCTACACGGGTGTTACTGCTGTTGGCTATTTGATTGATGAACAGGTCATCTTCTCCGCGTTGAAGGTTCAGGTAGCTTGAAAATCCTTTTTGCTTGAAGAATAATTCTTTCCGGTAGGCAAGATTACGTCCGATGCCCATATATGGCTTTCCGGCCAGGGCAAGACCTAAGTAACGCAATGACTGGAAGAGTGTGTCGAAAGCGACACGTTTGTGCAACCATCCTTTTGTCCGGTCATACCCGCTATATCCTAACACAACCTGTGTCTGTGATGTAAAATTGCGTGCCATCAGCTTTAACCAATCCTTGCTTGCCGGTATACAGTTTGTTTCCGTGAATACGAGCCAATCATATTTGCTGGCTTTGATACCTAATGTCAGCGCTAATTTCTTATGACTGATATAACGTGCGCTGTCGGGAGTAAAACTATGGTAAAGATGAGGGTATTTTTCCTCCATGAATCCCAATACATCCTCTGTCTCGTCGGTGGAAGCGTCATTGATTACAATGACTTCGAACTGGGGATAGTCCTGTTCCAGAATGGCAGGAAGGACTTTACGCAGATTGTCGGCTTCGTTGCGTGCGCAAAGAATGACGGAAAGAGGCGGCAATTCCCGCGTGAAATGAGTTTCTTCCTTGCGTACAGCTTTGTTATGCGAATGTATCCGGTTGTATAAACCGAGATAATAAATAACTTGGATGATAAAGAGAACTCCTGCCGCTGACAATAATATCAGCTCGGCAGTATTGAATGTAAATGCTTCCATTGAATTTTAGTGTCGTTTTACGACTGCAAAAGTACGCAAATTTTCGGTAGTTTCGTCATCCGGAAGGTAGGTTATTTTATGAATCCAGGTATTCTTTCTTGAACATATTGACGAACAGAAAGAATAACGAGAGTAATAACGGACCGAAGATGATTCCCATAAATCCGAATAACGGCAGACCGATCACAACTCCGAAGATTGTAATCAACGGATGTGTATCCGCCATCTTCTTTTGAAGGATGAAGCGAATCAGGTTGTCGGACTGCGATACGACAATGGCTCCGTAGGCGAAAAGTCCGATTGCATGAAACCAGTCTCCGCTGATAGCCAGATAAGCGGCGACGGGAAACCACACTAATGCGGTGCCTACCATCGGGATGATGGTAGCGAAGCAGGTGAGGAAACCTAGCAGTAAGACGCTGGGGGCTCCGAAAATGAGATAGCCTATCATGGCAATGCCTCCCTGAATAATGGCCAGCAGTGGAATACCGATCGCATTGGAGCGCACGATCATGTTGATTTCATGAATAACTTCCCGCGTGTTCGTTTCATTGAACGGGAGAATATCATTGATATATGCTTCCATCTTTTTACCTCCTATCAGCATGAAGTAAAGAACAAATATCATGACGAACAGATTGACGGCGAGACTGCTGATACTTGACATAATCAGTTGTCCGATTCGTGGAAGGATGGAGACTATGAACGACAACGTATCTTTCCCTAATACATCGTATCCTGTCTTTTCTTTGATAAATCCTGCTACTTGCTGGATGGGCTCTACGAATGTCTGCGGAGCCAGATTGATGTCTTGAAGTTTGTTTACTATCATCCAGATGGTCAGTCCGAGAGGCACAAGGAATACAAGAATGGTTTCTGCCGTGATCAGTAATGCGCTGATACTGCGTTTCATTTTCTTCTTTTCCGTCAGATGATGCATCTGCGTGCGTACTAATATATAAATGGTAAATGCTCCCAGCAGTCCTCCCAGAAAAGGAGTGACTTGCCGGAAGATGATAACTCCCATAAACAGAATGATGACAATGAGGGAATATTTCCAGTATTGTTCTTTGAGATTCATATTGTGTAAGCAATTCGTTTATATAATAAACACGAAAAATCCCGGAAAGGTTTGCTGCCCTATGCTATATATCTGAGTCACGCTATCGGGCATTCGTTAATATCCGATAGATTTATGTTAAATGTTAACGAATCTACTATTTCTATTAAACCATGTTATAAGACACGTTGCTTTTTCCGGAAAATTTGGAGATATGCAGAAAGTCCGTATCTTTGCAATGTGTTTTTCATAGTATTAGATTTAAGGTTAACAAAAGATTGGCTGTCTGGGATAGATAGCCTTTTTTTATGCTAAAAAAGTAACAACGAAATTTACACATAACACAAAGGTCATATTATGAATACTTTCTTTGTTAAGACGCTCCGTATTATGATGCTTTTCCTCTTTATTATTTCATTAGCATTAGGTTATGTGATATATGAGGATACATTAGCGGTATGGTGGATTCCTGTCGGCGTGGCGCTTTTGATCGCTCTTGCCACTTTGCCTTTTTATAGAAAATGGTCTTGGCTGACTACAACAGAGGGTAAAGTGATGAATGTCCTATGTCATATTGGTTGCGTGGGCGCTATTAGTTATGCCTTGTTTCTTAGTGGCAATTATTGGCTGGCCGATACTGCTTCCATATATGAAGAAACGGTTATGGTGCAGAAAAAATATATAGAGACCCATAAGAAAACCCGCAGGGTCGGCAAACATCGTTATGTATCGAATGGAGTGCGTAAAGAATACTATTTGCAGGTTGCTTTTGAAAATGGGAATGTGGAAACGTTGCATGTATCCTCTGCTGTTTATAACAAGACGCGGCAAGGGAAGGAGAAAGTACTGACTTTGCAAAAAGGCTTCTTTGGCTTGCCGGTGGTTACGAAAGGACTTTGATTCAATACATGGTGATTCGTTCAAACATTCGTGATATGTTACTTGTTAAGAGTTTCAATTCTAAAAAAATGATTGATTATGAAAATGGCTCTTTACGACTTCGTATTACGGAAAAAAGGAATCTATGGCATTTTGCACATTGTTATTCTTCTGCTTTCTCTTTTTCTGATCATAAGTATCTCTATTGATACTTTCAAAGGTATTCCTTTCTATACGCAGAGTGTGTACATGAAAGTACAGCTATGGATCTGTGTACTGTTTCTGGTTGACTTCGTTCTCGAATTTATTCTGGCGGATAATAAGAAACGTTATTTCACTACTCACTTTATATTCCTGCTGGTTGCCATTCCCTATCAGAATATCATAGCTTATATGGGGTGGACGTTCTCACCCGAAGTTACTTATATGTTACGTTTTATCCCTCTGGTACGTGGCGGATATGCGCTGGCTATTGTAGTGGGGTGGTTTACTTACAACAGGGCTTCAGGGCTTTTTGTATCTTATTTGACGATGTTGCTGGCTACCGTCTATTTTGCCAGTCTCGCTTTTTTCATTACTGAACATACGGCCAATCCTTTGGTCACTAAATATACAGACGCTTTGTGGTGGGCATTTATGGATGTTACTACAGTCGGCTCGAATATTATAGCCGTGACCACTACCGGGCGGGTACTTTCGGTTGTACTGGCGGCTTTGGGGATGATGATGTTCCCTATCTTCACTGTCTATATAACCAGTATTATTGAACGGAGAAATAAGGAGAAACAGGAATATTATGAAGAGAAAGGAGAGCCGGCACATAAGCAACAGGCAAATACTGCCGCCCCTCAATAAATCTTGTAGATTCAGGAACTGAAAATATAAACGATGAGTCCGGTTATCGCCACATACACCAAAGCATACGGGATGGCCGCTTTTAGTATCTCACCTTCCTTACCCTGTTGGTTTCCGGCAGAGGTAGCGATGGCAATGCTCTGCGGAGAGATGATTTTTCCTCCGGTAGCGCCTACTGTATTGGCTGCCGACAGCCAATCCGGACTGACATGAATTTGTCCTGCCACACTTGCCTGTAACTTTCCGAAGAGAATATTGGATGACGTATCACTTCCCGTGATGAACGTTCCCAGACAACCAATCACCGGAGCGAATAGCGGATATAGACTTCCTGTAGCCGTAGCCAGTGCGGTAGCAATCACGGCAATCATTCCGGAGGTATCCATAATGGTAGATAATCCAACAAGGCATATCACTGTGATAAATGTTTTCTTTAGCTGCTTCACCGTATTCCAAAGAACGGTAAACAACTCTTTTACTTTAGCTCCTTGTATTAATCCGCCGACAAAAGTGCCGATAAAGAGCAGCACTCCGGCATGAGTCAGCCAGGAAATCGTATAGTTGGCTGTAGAGGAATTAATGGGCAGACTGATTCTGGTGACCCAGTTATTTTCCAAAGTATGGCGTAATCCTGGAAAAAGAGGGCTGGTAAGTATAATCAGAAATAAGATCAGCAGATAGATACTCCATGCGTTCATTATATCTTTCACCTTCAGATGGCTTTTCCGCGCTTTTTCTTCTTTGGATGCGGTCAGCTTTCCATACAAGACAATCACAATAATGGAAAGAATGCTTCCGATGATAGCTGGAGATTCGGCTCCCATATATTTGGCTGCCATATATTGGCTGATTAGCGAAACGCTTCCTACCAGCAAGGCAAGGAAGATGTTCTTTGGTAGTGATTTGATTTTGGAGTCGGTAAGAAAAAGCAATACCAATGGAATAAGGAACATCAAGACCGACAATTGTAATACGACATTGGTACTGAGATGCAACACATCCAGATTGGTTTCTTTGGCTAATACCAGTACAGGAGTTCCGATCGCTCCGAAAGCGGTAGCCACACTATTGGCTATCAGACTTACTGTAGCCGAGAATATAGGTTTGAATCCCAGACTGATAAGAATCGCTGCCGGAATGGCGACTGCTGTCCCGAATCCTGCCATTGCTTCCAATAACCCGCCGAATCCCCATGTCAGTAGCAAGACCTGGATACTTTTATCGGTAGAGATAGAGGCGAATTGCTGTTTGATAATCTCCATCTTCTCTGTTTTCAGTAATACATTGTAGCTGAAGATAGCCATCAGAATAATGATTAAAATAGGGGAGACGGCTTTCAGTGCTCCATATATAAAGGAATAGAACAGATTGTCCGCAGAAAAAGAGAAGCCGAAGAGGGCAATCAGCATTGTTACGATCAGAGAAATGATACTGCTTTTGTCGCCCGGCATTTTGAAGAATGCCATTAATACAATTAATAGTAATACCGGAATAATAGCAAGGACTAAGGTCATAATCATATCAGGTTTTAAAAGGTGAAACGTCCGTTGGTTAGTTGTATAACAAATGAAGCTCTCACTTGGGTCGGTGAGGGAAATAGATTTTTCGAAAATAAATAGGATTTTACGTCTTTATCTGCAATAAAATATTTACTTTTGGCAGATAAGTACATTTTATTCCACTATGTTATGGACAGTGAACGGACAGTAAAAACAACGGCTGAACAATTAGAGGCGCTTACTAAAGAAAATGAGCGGCTCAAACAAGAACTTTCAGCTCTTAGGCAAGAGAAAGAAAAAGCCAATCCTATTAGTTTTAAAGAAAGGTATGCTGTAAAGATCTTGAATTCTTTGCCGGATATGTTGACTGTTTTCGATCATAACGAGATAGGCATCGAAGTGGTATCCAATGAAGAAACGAATCATGTCGGAGTGACAAACGAGGATTTTGTAGGGATGCATATGCGTAATATGGTTCCTCCGGAAGCCTATCAGAACATACATTCCAATATGCAGCACGCAGTCGCAACGGGGACTGTCTCTGCCGCACATCACGAATTGGATTTCAACGGCAAGCGTCACTATTACGAAAACCGCATTTTCCCATTGGACGAAAAGTATGTACTGATCATGTGCCGTGACATATCGGAGAGAGTGGCTACTCAACGGCAATTGGAAGTTTTTAAGAGTGTACTTGATAAAGTGAGCGATAGTATTCTTGCCGTGTCGAAGGATGGGACATTGGTGTACGCCAACAAACAATTCATAGAAGAATACGGAGTGACTAAGGAACTGGGGACTCAGAAGGTATATGATTTGCCTGTTTCCATGACCACGAAAGAGGCTTGGGAAAAACGACTTCAGGAAATACGGGATAATGATGGCAGTTTTGCCTACCGTGCCGCTTACGTACGTATGGGAGAGACGAAGAAGCGGGTGCACCAGGTGTCTTCTTTTCTGACACATGAGAATGAACAGGAGCTGATCTGGTTCTTTACGCAGGATATTACCGATGTCATAAAGAAACGGGATGAACTTCGTGAGCTGAATCAGTTGTTGGACGGCATTCTGAATAATATTCCGGTCTATCTGTTTGTGAAAGATCCGGCAGATGAGTTCAAGTATTTGTATTGGAACAAAGCATTTGCCGAACATTCCGGTATCCCTGCTTCCAAAGCGATAGGGCATACGGATTACGAAATTTTCCAGTCAGAGGAAGCTGAGAAGTTCCGTAAGGATGACCTGGAATTGCTTCGTACCCACCAAAGGATTGATATACAGGAAACGTATCTGACGGCTAACGGTGAAGCGCGTATTGTGCAGACGCTTAAAGCGCTTGTTCCGATGGAAGACCGTGAACCGTTGCTGATCGGTATTTCTTGGGATACCACGAATCTCCAGAATATAGAACAGGAATTGATTAAAGCCAGAATCAAAGCAGAGCAGTCTGACAGGTTGAAGAGTGCTTTTTTGGCGAATATGAGTCATGAAATCAGGACACCGCTCAATGCGATTGTCGGGTTTTCGCAGTTGTTGCCTACTGCGGATACCCCCGAAGAACAGAAACTTTATTCGGATATTATCAACCAGAATTCGGACATTCTGTTGCAGCTTATTAATGATATATTGGATTTGTCGAAGATAGAAGCGGGCACGTTGGAATATGTGAAACGTCCGATGAATCTGGGGGAAGTCTGCAGGACAATCTATGCTGTTCACAAGGAACGTATAAAAGGAGGTGTGGACTTCATCTTTAATAATGGAGAAGAGGACTTGCAGATGGAGGGCGATCCGAATCGTATTATGCAGGTCATTACGAATTTTATCACCAACGCTACCAAGTTTACCCATACGGGAGAGATACGTTTCGGATTTGAACGAGAAGGGGAGAATGTCCGTGTATATGTGAAAGATACGGGAATAGGAATAGAAAAAGAAAAGGTGGGACATATTTTTGAACGCTTTGTCAAACTGAACAGCTTTGTGCAGGGCACAGGCTTGGGGCTTTCCATTTGTCGGATGATTATAGAGAAGATCGGCGGAGAAATAGGGGTGACTTCCGAACTGGGTAAAGGTTCGACTTTTTATTTCATAATACCGTGTACGGAAGTTGATTGAACTTCCGCACATATACAGTTAGTTGCAGTCTGACAGTTTAGAACTTTATTTCAGGAACCAATATGAACTTTGTCTCCGGGAAGTGTTTCTCCAACCATGTCCGGATGAAGTTCATCGTGTCGTTCTGAATCGTCTTGTCTTCTACCGTAGGATACATATTATAGAGAACGGTATCCAGCACAATCCCCCTTTTTTGTATGGCTTCAAGGCTAAGCAAGGTGTGATTGATACTCCCCAGTTTGCCGGAAGTGACAAAGATAAGCGGATATTTCTCTTGGGCAATGTAGTCTATCGTCAGCAGTCCGGTGGTTAGCGGGACCATGAGGCCGCCTGCTCCTTCAAGTAAAACATAGTCGTATCGTTCGCTCAGTTTCTTAGTTGCCCGTTTGATTTTATTGAAGTCGATAGGGCGGTTGTCCAGTTGCGAGGCAAGGTGGGGGGAAGCGGGATAAGAGAAAATCTCCGGCATAGTCAGTCCTTCTTCATCTTCTTTGGTGAAGGGGATTCCCATAATGCGACGATGCAGGTCGATATCTTCGGAATGGTCTACATTTCCCGTTTGAATAAATTTCTGGGTGATGGTACGTTGTCCGTTCTTGTTCCATTCACGGGCTAGAAAGCCGGTGGCATAACTTTTTCCGGCATCGGTGTCGATACCGGAAACGAAAAATACATTCTGTTTCATGCTTCTTTCTTTTTTGCGATGATATAAATAGGGTGATAGGTCAGAGACACGGAAGTGCCCCGTGTGAATTCTTGGGTATAACGCTCGCTGAATCGCTGTAAATCACGACGGGTCCGCAGTTGCCCGGAAGATTGTCCGGATATTCCGGTTACTCCCGTTTGCTTCAAGTGATAAAGAACTTTTATGGGATTGTCGAACGAAAGAGGAATCAGTTCTTCTTCCGAATGGAGGATGTCAAAGTCGGTCGACAAGGCGGTTACGAGTTCTTCTCGTGAGCGGTAGGGAAGACCGTTGCCTGTTAGTCGACGTATCTCTTTCATATTCTTTTTGCCAAAGGTGCTGAAAGCGAAATAGCCTTGTTTGTTGAGCAACGCGTTACATCTCTTGAAAAAGTTTTCGGGAGATTCGAACCATTGCAAGGCGGAACAGGAAGTTATCAGGGTACTTTCGGCAGGAAAGGGCGCTGTTTCCGCATCTCCCGGCAGGAAAGACACTTGCTCTTTCTTTAGCAAATCCTCGCAACAATATTTCATCTCCGGGCAGAGGTCGTTCAATAAGAGCATTTCCGGACGAAGAGTCTGAAACAACATACGGGAATAGATTCCCGTGCCGCAACCGAACTCAATCACTTTCGGGCAGGGAGAAGGTAGATGTTCCGTAAGCAGGTGAATCATTTTGTCCGCTATTTGTCTTTGTACGTTTGCTTCTTGCGGATAAGTGGCGATGGCTTTGGTGAAACGTTCTGCGATTAGTTGTTTGTTCATAATCGATATTTATTTGGTTTGTAGGATTACGCTCTCAAAGAGTTCCTGTTGGTAGTGGGCAGCTTCTGAGTATTCAAGAATATCTACCTTGTTTTTCCATGCAAGCCGTTGATTGTCCGGTAGGAAGATACGGTCATTCTTTCCTATGATGGCTTTTTGCCATACGAAGTCAGAAGGCGGTAATGACAAGTATTGTTGTTGTATGGCGGCTAGTTCTTCCTTGAGCTCATCGGCCGGACGTTGCGGAGCTACTGTTTGAAATACTTTGTATTCGGCTGCCGAACCGCACATCCTTCTTTGAAACTTTTGCAGTGTTTGTTCATTCAACCCTTGCAGTGTTCCTTCGAATATAGTGGGTTCAATCCCTTTCGTTTCGTGTATGGGATAGGGAGTCCCATTGATAGCGATACTATGCGAGATGGGCAGTGACGGGTATTGTTTCATGAGTTGAGAAGCTACCCATATCCCCATCGACCATGCGATGAGACGGATTTCGGAATACTCTTGTAATAAGTCGGTATCGAACTCCAAAGAACGATAGTCATAACAAACCATCCAATCAGTATCTGTCGGGCGGATTTGCAGGAAAGGAGTTTCATTCATTCCCCAGCCTGCGAAGAAAAGCAAGAGGCGCTTGGAGTTATTCTTTATGATAAAATGTTGTTTCATCCGTTAATCAAGGCTGTAAGTTGGTCGATTTCATGTTCTGTGATGTCCGCTGTCAATGAGAAGCGGATACGGGAAGTTCCTTCGGGCACGGTAGGCGGACGGACAGGCAATGCGTAGAATCCTTTACGTTGGAGTTCTTCCGCTTGCAGTATGGCATCTTCACTCGCTCCTATAATCATGGGGACAATGTGGCTTACTGAGGGGCAATGGTATCCTTTGCCGGTAAGTGCTGTCTTTAGTTTCTCACTGATGCGCAGGAGGTGGGTTCGCTTATATTGAAGAGCGGAGAGATGTTGCAATACCCATGCTGTCCATTGAATATTGACAGGTGGAAGGGCAGTGGTGAATATAAAGGTACGCATCTTGTTAATCAGGTATTCCCGAATAACCTGGCGGCAGACAATGTAAGCCCCTGCTGAGGCGATTGCCTTTCCGAACGTGCCTACCAGGAAATCTATATCGTTGATGCAGTCTTGTTCTTCGGCACATCCTAATCCTTTTTCTCCCCGTACACCGAAGGCATGAGCTTCGTCTACATAAAGAAGAACATTGGAATAGCTCTTTTTCAATCGGACGAGAGCGCGAAGATCGGCTTCATCTCCATCCATACTGAAAATACTTTCGGTAACAATGATGATTTGTGTATAAAGATTGTGCTTCTCGGAAACTAAACGTTGCAGTTGGGAGGCGTCATTGTGGCGATAACGGATACATTTGGCGGGCGACAATCTGATTCCGTCTATCAGGCTGGCGTGCACCAGCTTATCGGCAAGAATCAGTGTTTGCGCATTGCTGACGGCAGAAAGAATCCCTGTATTGGCATGATAACCACTGTTGAATATGAGTGCGCTTTCTGTTCCGAACATAGTTGCCAGCTGTTGTTCCAATGCTTGATAATCGGAAAAGTTACCTGTCAGCAACCGGGAAGAAGAGGAAGTAGGCAGAAAAGTTCCGGGAGTCATCGTCTTTAAGAACTCCTCTCTTAATGATACATCATTAGCCAGTCCGAGATAATCATTGGAGGACAGATTCAACATCCGTTGTCCATTCAGAATAACCTCCCGTCCATCGTGAATCAATGGCGGGAGAGAACGGTAGTTTTTCTTTTCTTTGAGAACAAGCAGTTCTTGGTTGATAGAGTCTAATATCATTATTTATGATTTTGGGTAACTACTAATTTTGAATAACGTTGAGTAATCCAGAGGTCAGTTTACTTAGTTGTTCGGGAGTAATGATGAAAGGTGGCATCAGATAAACCAATTTACCGAATGGACGTACCCAAATACCTTCCTCTACAAATCGCTGTTGCAGGTATGCCATATTCACCGGACGCTTCATCTCAATTACTCCGATAGCGCCCAATACCCGTACATCGGCTACTTGCGGGAACTCCCGTGCAGGAGCCAGCTCTTCTTTGAGTTGGCTTTCGATTCGTTGCACATTCTTCTGCCAGCCGGACTCGAGCAACAGGCGAACGGATGCGCAAGCCACCGCACAGGCAAGCGGATTGCCCATGAAAGTGGGGCCGTGCATGAAAGCTCCCGGTGCATGATTGGAAATGGTGTCTGCTACCTGATTGCTTGCCAAGACTGCGGAAAGTGTCATATATCCGCCGGTCAACGCTTTACCGATACACATAATATCGGGCTCTACTCCGGCGTGTTCCCAAGCAAAAAGTTTCCCGGTCCGTCCGAATCCTGTCGCTATCTCATCGAAAATCAGAAGAAGGCCATGCTTCCGGCAGAGTTTTTCCGCTTCACGCAAGTATTGCGGATGGTAGAACCACATACCGCCTGCCCCTTGCACGATCGGTTCAAGAATCAGTGCCGCCAACTCTTTGGAATGTTTTTCAATGGTTTCCCGTAAAGGGATGATATCTTCCGGATTCCATTCTCCATCAAAACGGGAAGTGGGGGACGGGACAAAATAACGTACAGGCAATGCCGAACCGAAAAGACTGTGCATCCCCGTCACCGGATCGCAAACGGACATGGCATTCCATGTATCTCCGTGATAACCGGAACGGATGGTCACGAAATTATTCTTTTCGGGCTGTCCTGCTGCATACCAATATTGTACGGCCATCTTCAAGGCCACTTCTACGGCTACCGAGCCGGAATCCGCATAGAATATCTTTTGCATGGACGGAGGTACTAAAGGTAACAGCAATTTTCCCAGTCCGATGGCGGGGTCGTGTGTCAGACCACCGAACATGACATGGGACATCTTGTCTAATTGTTCCTTTGCCGCTTGGTTCAGCACGGGATGGTTGTATCCGTGTACGGCGCACCACCATGAAGACATTCCTTCAATCAACACCCGTCCGTTTTCGAGAGTGATGGTTGCGCCGTCCGCCCGTTTTACTTTGTAAACAGGGAGCGGATCGGTTGTGGAAGTATATGGGTGCCAAAGATGTTCACGGTCAAATTGGGAGCTGGCAAAATGATAACCTTCTTCTTGAATCATTTTCTTGTCCTCCGAGACTTTAGAACCGAGTGTGGTAAGCAAGTCGCCTACGATGGCCGAGTTGATACCGATATGCAGTGCCTTGTGCATAGCTTCGGGAGAGAGTTGCGAGCGTCCGCCGGCAAAACGGAGAAAAGCCGTCGGATTGATGAAACGGAACAGGGCGATTGTCCGGAGAATTTCTTCTTCGCTCAAAGGCCTTTCGTTTTCCAATGGTGTTCCGGGAATCGGGCTTAGCAGATTTATGGGGATGGATTGGACATTCAGTTCCTTCAGAATAAAAGCGAATTCAATCCGTTGTTCCATCGTTTCTCCCATGCCGATGATACCTCCGCAACAGATATCCATTCCTACACGGCGGGCGGCGGCAAGTGTGGCAAGTTTCTGCTCTTGTGTGTGGGTGGAACAAAGTTGGTGAAAATAAGAAGGAGCAGTTTCCAAATTGCAATGATAGCGGGTAATTCCCGCTTCGTGCAGGGAACGCAGTTCTTCTTCATTAAGTAGTCCCAGTGAAGCGCAAAGTTGGATAGACGAATGTTGCCGCATATGGCGGACTGTGTCGCAAAGTTGAGTAATCTGTTTGGGAGAGGGTTTCCGTCCGCTGGTGACGAGGGAGAAACGGTTGATGTCCTGGGCTTCATTATACTGTGCCTGTCGGAGACATTCTTCAGCGGGGAGGAGGTCATAAACTTCGGCTTGCGTCTTGTAGTGGGAGGATTGTGCGCACCATTTACAATTTTCAGGGCATCTGCCAGATTTAGCGTTGATGATGGAACACAGGTCGAACTCGTGCGAAGCACGCGCGACGGTAATCTCATGTGCGGCGGCGTAAAGCGCCTCGCTGTCGGCCATGTTGGCCAGCCAAGCGGCTTGCTCGGGCGATATATCAATGCCTGCCAGCACTTGGTCTTTAATTTCTTGAAGTGTCATAAATGTATGATAAGGGATAGTTTGTGCAGCATTCTGCTTACGAAGGGCAACATCGACTACATTGGTATGCAGATGCCCGATACATACTTCGCGTCCTAAGCTCGCAAAAGCGGCATAGTTCTTTCTTCCCCAATAACGGAAACGGGAAAGAAGGGCACGTGTGGTCTGTATGTGGCGTTGTTGCTTCATTGATTTTTTATTTTTGTTCTTTTAAAACGGGGCAAATGTACAAAGATTCTTTGGATAAGCAAGCAAGTTGCCTATTTCTAATACTCCCGCTTTGTTTTCTTTTTCCTGTATTCTTTGCGCAGGTGGAAGTTGAAGCCGGCATATACCTGAAGAGTGCCGAACCCATTGTCCAAGGAGAAATTGTTGCGATGATAGTTATAGTTCTTTCCGACGAATGAAGTGCCGACGAAATATTTTCCATTGTTATAGACAACGCCTGCCCGGAGCAGGAAATCCAGATTGAACTTACTATACCATGCTTTCCCTTCCTGCGTTTCCGCGTCCACATCGGAGGCCTTGTAAGCAATGGCGGGAGTGAGCGACAGACAAGCCAGACAGTTGCGTGCGAATACCCAGTTGTAAGCATAGCCGAAACTGATGTTGGCGTTGGTGTATTTTATCTTGTTGACTTTCATGCCGGGATTCATTCTCTCCTGAATATATGCCGGAAGTTGCTGGTAGTCAAAGTCGAGATTGTGTTTTGAGATGGAGAACCCGGCTATGAATGTTCCTGCATTGCGCCGTTGGTTGGTGGACTGGCTGAACGCGGCCGGATAAGAAAACTTCCGGTTGTTGAATATATAGTATAAGTTCAGTCCTTTGATGTCTACTTTCAAGCCGCTGAAATCTTCGGAGTAGTCGGAAGGTATTTCATCATAGAAACCTCTGATCTTGTGAATTTTATAATTGTTTCCCGTGCGGCGGTAGAAGATGTCCACGCCCAATTTGGAACTATACAGGCTCAAATCAAACTCTGTCCCTTTGTTTTTCCGGTTTGTTTTGCGGTAAATATCATCAATGTCGACAGACCATCCTAAGAAGATCCATCTCCAACCGAAATACAATCCTATCTTGTTGTGGGGATTGGGAGAGAAGCTAAGTTTCTGCGGTTGAGGAAATTCGCTGGTGACCGAGTAATACTCAAAGTTGCTGAAATGCGTAGCCATCAACGCGTAGTTATAGCGGTTGGGGCTGATGTAGAGCGTGTCGAAATCACTGAAATTCATAAATTTCTTAATCGCTCTCTTGAAGGCACTTGGCTTGGGGGTGGTGACAGAATCTTCCTGTATGCTGTCGTTTACGGTTATACCCGCCTTTTCAGACTGTGCCTGCAAGGAGAACGACACTAACAAAGAGATATATAAAACAAGCTGTCTTACCATACGGTTCCTTATAACTGTTGGGAATGTCTTTTGTTTCACGAATGTACGACCTTTCATTGATTTATGCTAGTAATCTTCTAAAAAATGTTTTGTTTCCTAAACAATAAACTTCTATGTACTGTTAGTATAACTCGCAAATATATTTAAAGTCACAGAAAATTATGAGAATCTATTTACGTTTATTAGCAGTGTTTCTTTTGCTTTTTGCAGGAAACATATTGTATGCGGAAGCGCAACAGGAAAAACGCGTGACGGGTACGGTCATCTCTGAGGGGGAACCTCTGCCCGGTGTCTCTGTACAATTGAAAGGAGCTTCCTCCGGAACTATTACCGATATTGATGGAAACTATTCTATTGAGGCTCCCGGTTCCGGAACTTTGGTGTTCCGTTTTGTAGGAATGCGCACGGTGGAACAACCGGTCAACAACCGGAGTGTGATTAATATTACGCTGGAGGCGGAAAGTAAGGAGTTGGATGAGGTTATGGTAGTCGCTTACGCTACCGCAAAGAAATATAGCTTTACCGGAGCTGCTTCGACCATGAAAGCAGGGGAAATTGAGAAGTTGCAGACTTCCAGTGTATCCCGTGTATTGGAAGGTACGGTGTCCGGTGTGCAGGCAAGTGCGGCAAGCGGTCAGCCGGGAACGGATGCGGAAATCCGTATTCGTGGTATCGGCTCTATCAATGCCTCCAGTGCTCCGCTTTATGTGGTGGACGGTGTGCCATTTGACGGTAGCGTCAATGCTATCAACCCGGACGATATCGCTTCGATGACTGTGTTGAAAGATGCGGCTTCGGCTGCTCTGTATGGTTCACGTGGTGCTAATGGAGTGATTATCATCACTACCAAGCAAGGAGAACAGAACTCGAAAGCAACGGTGAAAGTGAAGGCTTCGTTAGGAGGTTCCAATCGAGCCGTTCGTGATTATGATCGTGTCAGTACCAATCAATATTTTGAATTGTATTGGGAAGCACTCCGTAACCGGTATGCCGGAAGTCCGGATTATACTCCGGCGACCGCCGCAGCGCAGGCTTCCAAAGATTTGGTTACCAAATTGATGGGAGGCGGTCCCAACCCTTATGGTCCGCAATATGCGCAACCGGTGGGCACGGATGGCAAATTGGTGGAGGGCGCACGTCCGTTATGGGATTCCGATTGGAGCGATGCTATGGAGCAACAGGCACTCCGTACGGAACTGAACCTGAGTGTTTCCGGTGGTGGTAAAGCCAATCAGTATTTCTTCTCTGCCGGCTATCTGAATGATAAAGGAATTGCGCTTGAATCCGGCTATCAGCGTTTCAATATCCGCTCCAACGTTACCAGTGAAATGACTTCCTGGTTGAAAGGGGGTGTCAATCTGAGTTTTGCCCATTCCATGCAGAATTATCCGGTTTCTTCCGACTCTAAAGTCAGTAACGTGATAACTGCCGGACGTACCATGCCGGGTTTTTATCCGATTTATGAGATGAATACCGACGGCAGTTATAAATTGGATGAGAACGGAGACCGTATCTATGATTTCGGCTCTTACCGTCCTTCCGGTTCGATGGCGAACTGGAACTTGCCCGCTACGCTGCCTTTGGATAAGTCGGAGCGTATGAAAGATGAAATTTCCGGCCGTACTTTTCTGGAAGCTACGATTATCGAGGGATTGAAGTTTAAGACAAGTTTCAATTTCGATTTGATAAACTATAATACTTTGGATTATACGAATCCCAAGATCGGTCCGGCTAAGGAGAACGGGGGAAGTGTCAGTCGGATGAATACCCGTACTTTCTCTTGGACGTGGAATAATATTGCTACGTATGACAAGACGATTGGGGAACATCATTTCAATGTTCTTGCCGGTATTGAGGCGTATTCGTATCGTTACGATGAACTGACTGCGTCACGTTCAAAGATGGCGCAACCTGATATGCCGGAACTGGTAGTCGGCTCTCAGTTGACGGGAGGATCGGGATATCGCATTGATTATGCATTGGTGGGGTATCTCACGCAATTGTTATATGATTATCGGAACAAATACTTCTTCTCGGCTTCTTACCGCCGTGACGGTTCTTCACGCTTTGCACCGGAAACCCGTTGGGGTAATTTCTGGTCGTTGGGTACTTCTTGGCGTGTAGACCGAGAAGAGTTTATGGCAAGTACTTCCGACTGGCTTTCCGCACTGACTTTGAAAATGAGCTACGGTGCGCAGGGAAATGATAACTTGGGTACGTATTACGCAAGTAAGGGACTTTATTCCATCGTTTCCAACTTGGGAGAGAATGCGTTGGTATCCGACCGTATGGCAACCCCTAATCTGAAATGGGAAACGAATCTGAACTTTAATTTGGGAATGGATTTCTCACTGTTCAATAACCGTTTCTCCGGTTCGTTCGATTTCTTTACACGCCGTTCAAAAGATTTGCTTTATTCCCGTCCGATTGCTCCCTCTTTGGGATATGGTTTTATTGACGAGAATGTGGGAGCTTTGAAGAATACGGGTATCGAATTGGTGCTTAACGGAACGGTTATCAATCAGAACGGCTGGGTTTGGAAGCTGGGTATGAACCTGACTCACTATAAGAATAAGGTAACGGAACTTCCATTGAAAGATATGCCGCAGAGTGGAGTAAACAAACTTCAGGTAGGTCGCTCGGTATATGATTTCTATATGAAAGAGTGGGCGGGCGTAGATCCGGACAATGGAAAGCCGTTGTGGTATGCAGATGAACTGGACGCTGATGATAATCCGACGGGCAAACGTGTGACAACGAGTGATTATGCTTCAGCCGATTATTATTATGTCAATAAATCCTCGCTTCCTAAAGTGTATGGCGGGTTCAATACATCGCTTTCCTGGAAAGGGTTCGACTTGTCTGCTATTTTTGCTTATAGTATCGGAGGGTATATCTACAATCGTGATATAACGATGATTCTACATAACGGTAGCCTGGAAGGACGTGCCTGGTCGACTGAAATCCTAAGACGTTGGACACCGGACAACCGCTACACGGACGTGCCTGCTCTAAGTACGACTTCCAATAACTGGAACTCGGCGTCCACTCGGTTCTTGCAGAATAATTCTTATATGCGGCTGAAAAACCTGACTCTCTCTTACAACCTGCCCAAACCGTGGATCAGTAAGCTGGCATTGAGCAGTGTGCAGGTGTATGTGCAAGGAGATAATTTATTTACCATTCACAAGAATCAAGGATTGGACCCCGAACAGGGAATTACCGGAATCACCTATTATCGTTATCCGGCTATGCGGACTATCTCCGGAGGTATTAACATTGCTTTCTAAATCAGACTAAATTATGAGAAAAATAAAAATACAATCTATTCTGGCAGCCATTGCCGGACTTCTTCTGGCAACGAGTTGCAGTAGCAGTTTCCTGGATACAGATCCCACAGATGCGGTGAGTTCCGAGAAAGTGCCTGTGCCCGAAAATGCGGAGGCGCTTGTGAACGGTGCCTGGTATAATCTGTTTGACTATTCGAGTACTTATGCCAATATCGGTTATCGTGCGCTTCAGTGTTTGGATGACATGATGGCAAGTGATGTCGTTTCCCGTCCGAAATACGGTTTCAATTCTTCGTATCAGTTCGATGACATTGCTATATCTTCAAACAGCAGAACGGAATTTGCCTGGTATCTGATGTATAAAACGATAGACAACTGCAACACGGCTCTTTCCATTAAAGGGGATTCGGAAGAACTCCGGAAGGCTCAAGGACAAGCGTTGGCCCTGCGTGCCTTTTGCTATCTGCACTTGGTGCAACATTATCAGTTCACGTATTTGAAAGATAAAGATGCGCCTTGCGTACCTATTTATACTGAGCCGAGCAATAACACTACCGTTCCGAAAGGGAAATCAACGGTAGCTCAAGTCTACCAACGTATTTTCGAGGATTTGGCTTTGGCGCAGGATTATTTGAAGAATTACGTTCGGAGTGGTGATAACCAGAAGTTCAAACCGGATCTGGCTGTGGTAAACGGACTTTTGGCCCGTGCCTATTTGCTGACCGGGCAGTGGGAGGAAGCTGCAAAGGCTGCCGCATCTGCTCGTAAGGACTATTCATTGATGACGACTACTGCCGAATATGAGGGATTCAATAATATCTCCAATCAAGAGTGGATATGGGGATTTCCTCAAATCCCTTCTCAATCGGATGCGAGTTATAATTTTTACTATTTGGATGCGACATACGTCGGAGCTTACAGCAGTTTCATGGCCGACCCTCATTTGAAAGATACTTTTGTTGAAGGTGATATCCGTTTGCCTTTGTTTCAGTGGATGCGCGAAGGATATCTGGGATATAAAAAGTTCCATATGCGTGCGGACGATACAGCTGATTTGGTGTTGATGCGTGCTGCTGAGATGTATCTGATAGAAGCCGAAGCGAATGTCCGCGACGGTATGGAATTATCTCAGGCTGTGATTCCTTTGAATACGTTGCGCAATGCTCGCGGAGTAGTGGATTATGATGTGGCGGGAAAATCACAGGAAGATGTGATTAATGAAATCTTGATGGAACGTCGTCGAGAACTTTGGGGAGAAGGCTTTGGGATTACGGACATACTCCGCACTCAGAAAGCTGTAGAACGTACTGCTTTATCAGAAGAAATGCAGAAAACAGAAGTAGACTGTTGGCAAGAAGGAGGTGGATTCGCCAAACGGAATCCATTGGGACATTGGTTCCTCCGTTTCCCGGACGCTACACCATTTACAGCAAATAGTACTTATTATCTGTATGCCATTCCACAAAAAGAAATAAATGCTAATCCTAACTTATAAATAGCTCTCTTAATTTTTTGACTTTAACCTTAACTTGTAGACCGGTATACGTCGCGATGATGCATACCGGTCGTTTTTGCATTAATTCTGAAAAAAATGTCTTATCGGGATACTATGTGCGGAATATTTGTACCTTTGTGAGTTTTACTTTTAAAGAAACACTATGGTTGCCAATCAATTTTCTTTTTCTTCAAATTGGGTAGAAAGAAGGTTACTAATCCCAATAGCGGCATATAAGCACAAATATTATATACGTATTCAATGCTCGTTTTATCTGCTAAATTACCGAGAACGGCAGAGGCTACACCGGCCACTCCGAAAGCAAATCCAAAGAACAGACCTGATATCAGTCCGAGCTTGGTCGGAAGCAATTCCTGTGCATAAAGTAATATAGCCGGAAAAGCGGAAGAAAGCATTAATCCCACGCAGAAACTAAGAATAACAGTCCACATCAGATTGGCGTGCGGCATGAGTAAACTGAATGGGGCGGCTCCCAGAATAGAAGCCCAAATTACATACTTACGACCGATACGGTCACCGACGGGACCTCCGATTAGCGTTCCGATGGCAGTAGCAACTAGAAAAATGAATAGATACAATTGTGATTCCTGTACTGTAACATTGAATTTGTGAATCAGATAAAACGTATAATAACTGGTCAGACTTGCCATATAGATGTATTTCGAGAAGATCAGTATTAATAAGATACCGATAGAAATAGCAGTTTTATCCATAGGTAGGGGAAGAAGAACCGGTTTTCTTACGCTGACGGTTTGTGCCTTCATTCGGTTCAGATAAGATTTATACCATTTGCATATCGGATACATGACCACGATAGCTGCAACGGCCACAAATGCAAATATGAAAAGATGTTGTCGTCCATAAGGTGCAACCAGCAAAGCTACCAATAACGGCCCTAATGAGCCTCCGAAATTACCGCCTACCTGGAACAGTGATTGTGCGAGTCCGCGTTTTCCGCCGGAAGCAAGGAAGGTGATACGGGAAGCTTCCGGATGAAGTACCGAAGAGCCGATTCCGATTAAGAACACAGATAATAGTATCCAATAGAGATTGTTGGAAAATGCTAAGTTCACTAAACCTACCATTGTGAAACTCATTCCGATAGGCAGCGACCATGCAACGGGATATTTATCGAAAATGATTCCGGTAATTGGCTGGAATACCGAAGCTGAAAGCTGATAGACCAATGTGATAAAACCGATTTGTGCAAAACTCAGTCCTAAATCATCTTTAAATAGCGGATAAGCTGCTGAAACAACAGATTGTAAAAGGTCATTGAGACAATGTGAGAGACTTAATGCTATTAAAATGGAGAACGTAATTTTCCCTACGGGTTGTTCTTGATTTTGTACCATAATACCTATTATCTATTGAAATGTTCCTGAAAAATTGACCGCAAAGGTACATAAACTTTTGCAAAGTAAAGAGAAATATGAGTTTTAAGACTAAGGATTGTAAATTGTGGTTAATTCATTTTTCATTGGCTGAACTATTCTTTGCACTTACTGTTGTTACCTAAAAAAGGAGGATTATATGGGCTTTATTTGGTATATCATTATTGGTATTGTGGCTGGATTTCTTGCTGGTAAAATAATGCGTGGCGGAGGTTTTGGTCTTATCATAAATCTATTGCTTGGTATTCTTGGAGGTGTGTTAGGCGGTTGGGTGTTTGCACTTTTCGGTCTTGCGGCTTCCGGATTGATTGGAAGTCTGATTACTTCCACAGTAGGTGCTGTCCTGGTGTTATGGATTGCTTCGTTGTTCTCGAAATCTCGATGAGTAGTAGTATTTTATATAATTTATTAATCTAAAAAACGAACTTAATAATGGAATGTAGACATGGTAATTTCTGGATTGGACTCGGAATCGGGTCGATTCTAGGTGCGGTAGCTTATCGCCTCTCACGTACCGCAAAAGCAAAACAATTGGAGAATGACATTTATGATGCGATTCATCGTATAGGTCGTGATGCGGAAGCGGCAGCAGCTTGTGCTGAAAAAAAAGCAATGAATTTGGGAGTTAAAGCTGTGGAAACCGGAGCTGACATCGCCAATAAAGTAGCGGAGGAAGCTGATAAGGTAGCTGGTAAGGTAAAGGATAAATGGGAAAAATAAAAAAATCAGAATTGGTAGTCGACTTCATTTAAGTTGATTACCAATTTTTTATGATGGGCAACTGCTGTCTGTATAAATTGAATATTAGTTGTGTGTCCGTGCACACTTTACACGTTTCATCTTTCTTCTCAGTCTTTTCTGAGGGTAAAACTCCCTCTTTTTGATACTTCTCTTTCCTTTGGAATATACTTTTTATTAATTATTCTGTTGTATTTCTTATGTTTAACAACATGAATGTATTTCTTTGTTTCTTGTTAAATGCTTGAATATTAGTGGTATATCTTCTTTGTTGTGTAATAGTGTGTGCGCACACACTATTGCATAATTCAATAATTCATTTTACTTTTGTCAGCGAAAAACAAGATACTTCTTACTATATGGATAAAGAATTCTCAAATATTCGTATTGTAGACATCGCTAAAATGGCTGGTGTCTCTGTCGGTACGGTAGACCGGGTTATTCATAATCGTGGACGGGTATCTGAGGAAAACAGAAAGAAAGTACAGGCTATTTTAGAGATGGTTCACTACCAGCCCAATCTTATGGCGCGGTCATTAGCCTCTAAAAAACAGTATCATTTTGTTGCCATTATTCCGTCTTTTACTCAAGGAGAATACTGGGAAGCTATTTCAGAAGGTATTGACAAAGTAGCTGCGGAAATGGAAACATATAATATAACTATTACCAAGCTTTTTTTCGACCAATATAACAACAAGACTTTTGATGATATCACCCGTAATTTATTGGATGAGAAGGTGGATGGGGTGTTAATAGCCACATTGTTTACCGATTCTGTGATTCGTCTTTCGCAGGAGTTGGACAGAAACGAGATTCCTTATGTTTATGTCGATTCTAATATTGAAGGGCAACATCAATTGGCTTATTTCGGTACGGAATCATACGATGCGGGAGTCATTGCAGCCCGATTGCTGACGGATCGGCTTTCGCCCACCTCAGATATTTTGATGGCACGGATTGTTCATAGTGGTAAGAACGATTCCAATCAGGGTAAGAACCGTAGAGATGGATTTTGTCATTATCTGAAGGAGGTAGGATTCTCCGGAAAGTTGCATGAAGTGGAATTGAAAATCAGTGATTCGGTATATAATTTTGCCAAGCTCAATGAAATATTCGAGTTAAATCCTGGTATAAAAGGGGCTATTATATTCAACTCCACCTGCTACATTTTGGGAAATTACTTGAAGGCGAGAGAGATGCAAGCGGTAAAACTGGTAGGTTACGACCTTATCGAGAGAAATACCCAATTACTCTCCGAAGGTGTTATTACTGCACTGATTGCACAGCGTCCTGAAAGACAGGGGTATGAAGGAATCAAGTCGCTATGCAATTATTTGTTATTCAAGCAAAAATCGGAAAAGGTGAACTTAATGCCGATTGATATTCTCTTGAGAGAGAATCTGAAGTATTATCTGAACAATAAACTATAAACATATAAATTTTTTAGAACCATGAATGAATTATTTAACGTAAAAGGCAAAGTAGTTGTAATTACCGGTGGAGCCGGAATCTTAGGTAAAGGTATTGCTGCATATCTTGCAAAAGAAGGTGCAAAAGTAGTGGTACTCGACAGAAGTGAAGAAGCTGGAAAAGCATTGGTAGAAAGTATCAAGGCAGAAGGAAACGAAGCTATGTTCTTTTATACGGATGTAATGGACAAAGAAGTTCTGGAAGGCAACAAAGTGGAAATAATGAAAGCGTATGGACGCATTGATGTTTTGTTGAATGCTGCCGGTGGTAATATGGCAGGTGCTACAATCGCACCGGACAAGACATTCTTTGACTTGCAGATTGACGCATTCAAGAAAGTAGTGGATTTGAATCTGTTCGGTACAGTATTGCCTACAATGGTATTTGCTGAAGTCATGGTTGAACAGAAAAAGGGTTCTATCGTAAACTTCTGTTCTGAATCGGCTCTTCGTCCGTTGACCCGTGTGGTAGGTTACGGTGCAGCGAAAGCAGCGATCGCTAACTTCACCAAATACATGGCTGGTGAACTGGCTTTGAAATTCGGTAATGGTCTGCGTGTAAACGCTATCGCTCCCGGATTCTTCCTGACAGAACAGAACAGAACATTGTTGACGAATCCGGATGGTTCACTGACTGACCGTTCTAAGACTATTCTTGCGCATACTCCGTTCAATCGTTTCGGTGAACCGGAAGACCTTTACGGAACCATTCATTATCTGATTAGTGATGCCTCTAACTTCGTAACAGGTACAGTAGCTGTTATCGATGGTGGATTTGACGCATTCTCAATCTAATTTTAACTTTCAATTTTTTATTTAGCAATATGTATTTATGTGAACAAACTTGGCGCTGGTACGGTCCTAATGATCCGGTGAGCTTATGGGATATTAAGCAAGCAGGCGCTACCGGTATAGTAAATGCCCTTCATCATATTCCGAATGGCGAAGTATGGACTGTAGAAGAAATCATGAAGCGCAAGCAGATGATTGAAGAAGTAGGACTTACATGGTCTGTTGTAGAGAGTGTACCCGTACACGAACATATCAAGACGCAGACCGGCGATTTCATGAAGTATATTGAGAATTACAAGGAAAGTATCCGTAATCTGGCAAAATGTGGAGTAATGGTAGTTACCTACAACTTTATGCCTGTATTGGACTGGACACGTACGGACCTTGCCTATACAATGCCGGACGGCTCTAAAGCACTCCGTTTTGAAAAGGCGGCTTTCATAGCTTTCGATCTTTTCATCTTGAAACGTCCGAATGCGGAAAAAGACTACACTCCGGAAGAAATAGCTAAGGCTAAAGCCCGTTTCGAGCAAATGAGCGAGGATGATAAGAAACTGCTGGTTCGCAATATGATTGCCGGACTGCCCGGTTCGGAAGAAAGTTTCACTGTGGAACAGTTCCAGGAAGCTTTGGACCGTTATAATGATATTGATGCAGAAAAACTTCGTTCCAACTTGATTTTCTTCTTGAAAGAAATTGCCCCTGTTGCCGATGAAGTGGGAGTGAAGCTGGTGATTCATCCGGATGATCCTCCTTATACAATTTTAGGATTGCCGCGTATTCTGAGTACGGAAGAAGATTTCAGAAAACTGATTGAAGCCGTACCTAATGAGTCCAACGGTCTTTGTTTGTGTACAGGCTCTTTCGGTGTGCGTGCCGATAATGACCTTGCAGGTATGATGGAACGTTTTGGCGACCGTGTGAACTTTGTGCATTTGCGCAGTACGCAGCGTGATGAGGAAGGCAACTTCTACGAAGCCAACCACTTGGAAGGAAACGTAGATATGTACAACGTAATGAAGGCTTTTATTCTTTTGCAACAGCGTCGTAAATGCTCTATCGCTATGCGTCCCGACCACGGACATCAGATGATTGATGACTTGAAAAAGAAAACAAATCCTGGATATTCATGCTTAGGCCGCCTTCGCGGATTGGCGGAACTTCGCGGCTTGGAAATGGGTATCGCCAAGTCTATCCTCTAATCGAAGTACATAGTTAGCACTTTATTATCAAACACTACGGCTATTATTGACTGAAATAATAGTTGTAGTGTTTTTTATTTGCCTTCTTTCGCTTCTATCGTATCATCATAAGTTAATCCGTGAATAGCCGTTGTCCATTGTGTATAGTAATTGGGAGCAGGATGGATTGATTTTCCGGCTAAGCCATAAAATAGATAAAAAAGCAGATGGATTGTTCGTGTAAAAATATTCATTATTAGAGAAAAACCTTACCATTTGTAATGGATTGAACATTTTTATTTAATGGATTGAACATTTTTGCTCAAGTGAATAAACATTTTATAGATGATGGGATATAAAAGAGAACAATATTCAGAAGTGATGGCACGCATTAATGAACCTCGCGGAAAAATGCAGGTTATTGTTGGGCCACGCCAAGTGGGTAAGTCCACATTGATTGGTCAAGTCCTTGAAGTCTGCAATATGCCTTATGACAGTTATTCGGCTGATGATGTCGTAGGTGCATCTGCAGACTGGCTGGCAGGTGTATGGCAGACAGCTCGTATGCGTATGGACATACGTGGGGAAGGGAAACGCCTATTGGTGGTAGACGAAATACAAAAGATAAACAACTGGAGCGAGACTGTAAAGGCTGAATGGGACAGAGATACCCGTGAAAAACGTGAGCTCATAGTCGTATTATTGGGGTCATCACGCATGTTAACCGAAAAGGGACTCACCGAATCATTGGCCGGCAGATATGAGCTAATTCGGTTGACACATTGGACTTTCCCTGAAATGAGAGAATGCTTCGGTTGGAATCTCTATCAATATGTCTATTTTGGTGGGTATCCGGGCGCAGCATCTTATATCACCGATGAGCGTCGTTGGCGAAACTACGTCAAAGACTCTTTGGTTGAACCATCCATCTCGAAGGATGTACTGATGGATACAAAAATCATGAAGCCACAACTACTCCGCCAACTGTTTGAACTCGGTAGTAGTTATAGTGGCGAGCTACTGTCTCTTACCAAAGTGGCCGCTCAGCTTCAAGATGTAGGCAATGTCACTACGCTGGCTGGTTACCTCCATCTTTTGGATGAATGTGGTTTGCTGTGTGGTTTACAGAAATATGCCGAAGACGATGCTCGCAAATACAACTCAATTCCTAAATTTCAAGTCCATAACAACGCTTTGCGCAACGTGTATGCTGATAAGGACTTCACGGAAATGGCTGAAGATCCTAAAGCTTGGGGGCGTTATGTAGAATCAGCAGTTGGTGCCTATATTGTAAGTCAGGCACAGATTTGTGATTACAAGGCTTATTACTGGCGTGATAGCCACGACGAAGTTGACTTTGTACTTCATAGAAGAGGCAAGACAATCGCCATCGAGGTTAAAAGCGGAAGACGAACCACCAACAATGGCTTGCCTAAATTTGAAAAAGCTTACCATCCGTATAGGGCCTTTGTGGTCGGTTCCGGAGGCTTATCCTTTGAAGAGTTCCTATCAATGGATTTGAATTTACTCTTCAAGTAGGCGTATAACAAAAATTTGCTCATTCAAAAAAAAGAAAGAGACTTACCTGTCATCGGGTAGGTCTCTCGTTTTCTTCCTACTCGATTTTGTTTTTTTTTATCGGTTGGGGAATGAGTGGAGCGAATAAATCTCCCACATATGTATCTTTATCGGCCTTCTTTGCTTTTTTCGGTTCGGGAATGATAAGCAAAGCTATTTGTGCGCAAGCTTCAGCATCAGCAATGTTATCAAATGTGCTTGCTTTTAACATTTATTGGCTGTTATGACTTAGAAGAGCGGGGTACTTTTCGATTTACTACTTCTAGTTGATTGTGGTATGAAGGTATTAATAGTAAACTCGCCACATCTAAAGTTGTACCTATCTTGTAATTCTTCTAATGAACAAACATCTGCTAGTTCTAAGCATTTAATAAATACATTTGCACAACCAATAGAATCTCCTTCTGCTCTGTGGTGAGTGCCGAATGGTATTGCTAAAGTCTTACATATATTGGGTAGAGAATAGCTATTACAACCCTTTATTATATATTTAGCGGTTCTATAGGAGCAGAAGTGTTTAAATGTGGGGAATAGCATATTATTGGCTATAAATGTATCTTTTAGAACGTACATATCGAAGCTACTGTTATGAGCGACAACTACACTGTTAGTAAGATATGGTTCAACTTCCTTCCATACTATAGGGAATGGAGAAGCAGATTCGGTCATTTCTGGAGTAATGTGGTGGATGCAGGTATTAAAGTAATCATATCTATTCTCTTTAGGTTTAACAAGCCATGACTTACTCTCAACTATTATAGAGTTCCTTACAACAGAGATACCAATTTCACAGATAGAGTTTCTATGAGAAGTAGCAGTCTCTAAGTCAATAGCAACGAAATCTAAGTTCTCCATATATGTCTTAATTATGTATGATGCAAATATAGCAAGATTAGATTGGATTCTTGTAGGTCTTTATGATTATACATACTATACTTTATAATTTGGCAACTCTGTTAAGAAGTGAAGGAGCATATCAGTAGAATCTTCTCCTAGTTCTTCAGTGATGAAATCTTTCATGTGGGTTATCAGTTGACTACAGGTATACTTCTGCATCTCTTTCAACATATCCACACTGATTAAGGTTCTCATTTCATATACATCCATATCGTTTAGTAAACTGCCAAATGAAATGTAATTCTTGTCAATGAGAAGGAGACTATTAGGATATACCTCATTCTCTATCATAGTTCCTACTCCATGCTGAACATTGTTCTCGAAGTATGTTAGTATAACATCTAGTTTATTACCATGTTTACGTTTAAGAATCCTCTCTCTGTATCTGTCAAAGTAATGTGGTATATATGCAGTACACTTACCAACTTTAATTATAGTACTAGGACAAGTTACTACATATATACCTTCCGGCTTGCGGTAACATCTTGCAATTAAAGGTATAAACTTATGCTTCCAATGTGCATTGAAGGTATATCGGATGATATATGTGTGACCTGTATTGGTAGTGACCTTCATTGGTTTAAAGGTAACGGATTCTACCCCTTTGGTCTGTATATACTTTAGGTATTTAGCCTTCATCCCGAAGAAGTCTACTTCCCTCTCTTTGATATATTCCTCATAATCTATCTTATATTCATCAAGGAGTTTGGTATACAGCATAGTCTATAGTATTAATAAGAAGCATTAATAAGAAAGGGTATCCAAATGGATACCCTAAAGTGTTCACTCTGTAGTACTTGAAGAATCAGTACGAGAAGCTAAAGCTGCCTTTAGTACATCTTCTGGAATATCCTTAAGAAGCTTCTGTTGATTCTTGAATTTGAGTTCCTCGCAGTTCTTAATCCATTCCTCACACTTCTTGATTTGTTTGTCACACCAACAAACTATTTCAGCCGGTGTTGCAGTATTACCAAACCAAGAACCATACTTCTTAGCAGATTCTTCACGACTTAATACAACAGGAGTTACTTCATTCAAATGTTCCATAATTATAAATTTAATAAGTTTATAAATTAACCTTTAAATCTACTTAAAGGCTTGCCGTTCCTTACGGTATTAGTCCATAAGTTGTTTACAAGTAAACGAACATAGAGCGCAATTAAGCCATTATGGTATCTCTGAATGAAACGTTGCAAATGTACTAATATATTTTAAATTGGCAATCAAATCTCATGTAATTTATACTATAAATTAGTATATTACTGTATATATATATCATAATAGCCTTGAATGATAGAATGGAATTGAGTATATATTCATGATAGTTATAATACTTTATAATACTACAATGCCTTATACTAGCATGATATACTAATAGATTATAGTAATCTCTATACATTCTACTAATGTCTTTATAACTAGTATTCACCCGTTGATTCCAATAGGCAGACCAACCCTGTCCCGCCGAATCGGCACGACAGCACGCCATAAAGCCCGCAAGACTTCGCAGCGACTTCGGACTGCCTTCAATGCACCAAAATGTAAAAATGCGACAGGACAAGACGTGCACTGTTCGCTGCCGCACCGTAAATCGGAGCAGAAATCGTTTTCAAGTTCCGAATCTTCCGCCAAGCTAGCAGAGAAGGGCATATCTTCCCTTCATGCAGTCCCCTGCACGAAGTTTTGAAAAAGCCATACAACTGTTATGCTGTCCCACCGAAGTGCAGTATCTTTGCACTATCAACATTAGATACAAGTGATACTACTGAAACGAGTGAATTACCGACTTGAAGCATATCTGAAATCTACTACTTGAATTTGTACCACTCACCACATCAAGATTCACATTTTATAATTCAAATTTATGTATAATGGCAATGAATGTGCAATTTACCACTTCAAGCTACTTCATTAAAGACATCCCAGTAGCAATTTTAGACAAGAGAGAGATTATAAAGCTTAAGATGCAGCGATACAAAGACGTGAAGGTCTATTTGCATAGCTTCATACTACCAGATTACATGACAGATGAATATGTGTCAGGGCAACTGGATGCATTTGCATCACACATACTGTTCCCGTATCTCATACTTTCCATAGCGAACACGACAATCTACAACCCTAGACTTGTCGCCAAGAATGTGAATGGTATAGTACACATATACCTATGCTTTGAGCATGAATAGAGCCAATTCTAAAAGGTTGGCTCTGCTCTTGCCAATAGCGAAACACTACAGATTACCGCAATTAACAATTAATGAATTACCTAATGAAGAAGGATGAATTTAGTTTTGAAGAACTACGTGAGCTTGCATTGGCTCACCAAGTAGCAGATAGTAAAACTGTGATTGGGATATGGGCTAAGCTCAATGGCTATTCCAAGAAACGCAGGCAGAGAGACAACAAGGTTTACACCGTTTACATTAAGATGCGGTAAAGAATACTGCATGAATGACTTCCAGTGAAGGGAGAGCAGTACAAATGGTTCTCCCTTTTACTCTTAGTAAGTACACATACTAGATAGGGCATATATACTCAACTAATCACCTAATTAGTACTACTACTTACTTATGTGCTTACTAATAGGACAAAGTTATGTATTGAAGCATTGATATTACCAGATTATAAGGGTGTGCTCATTCCCCCTTTGGTGCCGTGCTCAATCACCCCCTGTCTACACTCCTAGATACTACACTCCATATAGCCAGGCTGCAAAGTTCTGACGAACTTTCAGCAGGTAGGATAAGTAGGATATATAAATCACTGATATATGTGGCGTTATAATAATCATTTATATGAGAAGCTAAGCGAACTAAGGAAAGTGAACAGACTAAGTTCCACTAAAATGAGATTCTTATTAAAGACCAATCAGATTATTTTGGTTAAACATATTGAGCGTTTGCCTTATGATAGACACAGTACTTCCATTCAAGGAATACACAGTAATGAGTAATAATCTGATTCAGAATCTAAACTGTTCAGATGTGTATAGGACTTATACCTTATTACTGACAGCAGATAAGCAGTCTTTGGAAACCAATACTACATTGGAACAGCTTGCAGGGTTTGTCGGAGAGAAGCTTGACAATTATAAGAAGAGTAAAGGTACATTGTCTTTCAATGACAAACTAAGGGCTACAGGCGAGGTTGTTATACATGATATAGATTCTGGACGGAAGGATAGACATTGGACTATGTACAGATTCAACCAAGTAGAACAGGGTAATTACAGGAGAATCGGCAGAGAGTTCTATGATACTTACAATACTTTGGATTTGAAGCTAAGGGGATTCATACTAAAGCTATTCAGTGTAGCAGAGCCGCATAGCCATGTTGTCAAATTGTCCATGAGGAAGTTGAAGGAACGTATTCACATGGGACATAGTACTATTAGTCAGTACATAGGGCAATTAAGGGATTTGAATTTATTGGATGAAGTTGACGGCTGTCTGATACTAAAGGTCAAAGGCTTAATAGTAGACCAGCCTAGTGACAAATATGTAGAGGAGCAGATAGCGATTTGGAATTACCTAATTGAGGTTTACGAACGTGACGACATTCCACTATCCAGAGAATGTATGATTTATAAGAAGTATAAGGAGAATGGATTTAAAGATGTCAAGAATATGCACGCTCTTATGAAGTCATTGGAAGCAGGTACAGTAGGTAGAAAGCGACCTGTTAAGGAAGAGATACCTTGTGATATTATATTATAGTTAGTAAGCTATGAAGCTCCAGACCGTTAATAAGGTTTGGGGCTTTGTTTGTATATCCCCAACTCAAAAATATAGGTACTTAAAATCATACCCCCACCCCTTGGATTTGGAAAGTAGTTTCATTTAAGATTGATGCTTTTATAAAGTGGAACTATTAATAAGACAGCGAGCATGAGGTATATGTCGTGAGCTTTATAGTTGTGTTACTCTACAACACCCCTCACCAATCATTAGGAGAAGTGAAAGGATTACATGAATTGCTATTCAGTCCACAAACCTTTTGAGTGTCTGAATATATAGGCTTATCAATCATTGATATATGTCTACATATAAAGATACACAAAGGGAAGTGGTAAGAATGGTAATTCGTATTAAGTCCTCATTTCGTCCTTAAATACACTATTTACTAATCTATTATTATGCGTATGGAAGATTTAAAGATGTTATTAACGATTGGAGTAATTCTAATTGTACCTGTAGTCTTAATACCACAGTTCTTTATTGGATTGTTAATACTGACTGTGGCTTGCTTAGCTTTCAGACAGAGGAACTTCTAATATTAACTTTATAAATTACAGATTATGGAAACGACATTACAGATTATGCCAGTACAAAGAACTAGTAGTATGAACTTTGGTGAGTATGCAGAAGAAGCGGTAATAGTTGAAGAACAGCCTACCAAACAGAAGCGACCGTTGTTCATTGAAGCCAACACGATTGAAGCAAGTTTGGAGCATCTAAGGAATGATTGTATTATACCTGTATTCGCTAAAGACAACGAAGCTACATTGTCTCATGTGGCTTTCATTGAAGCGGTACAGGATGCAA
>ERZ837910.385-NODE-385-length-68945-cov-8.145914_pt1 | contig 68945 bp, 65 predicted proteins | sample MGYA00519940_ERZ837910 | MGnify/ENA primary metagenome ERZ837910 (study PRJEB31850, sample SAMEA3708825) | human gut metagenome | biome: human gut; feature: human-associated habitat; material: faeces | place: China | collected 2014 ... | reverse complement strand
TCTTCGTCTTGGGGAAAACCGAGTTTATCGCATTACAGAGCCCTGTGAGGTTATCGTGACAGGCAATGAAAATATCCTTAACGCCGCGGCTTTGGAGGTCAGAACATATGCTTGCATAGAAGCTCGCGGACTCGTTTTCCGATATCCAGGTGCCGAGAATCTCCTTATGACCCTCCATGTTTATACCCAGCACAGAATACACGCATTTCGTGACAATTTTGTTATCCTTGCGCGAATTGAACACGATCCCATCGAAGAAAACGACCGGATAAACTGCCTCCAGAGGACGGTTCTGCCACTCGTTGACCTCCGGCAGAATTTTGTCGGTTATCCGCGAAACCAGACCTTGTGAAATTTCGGTTCCGTAAATCTGCTTTAACGTATCTTCAATGTCACGTTGTGACATACCTTTCGCGTACATCTGCATGATTTTCTGTTCGATTTCGTCGGTTCTTGTCTGTCGCTTTTCGATGACTTTAGGCTCAAAATCGCCGTTTCTGTCGCGTGGAACAGCGATTTCACACTCGCCATAATCGCTGATTATCGTCTTTTTCCCGTAACCATTCCGACTGTTTCCGGAGTTGTTCCCGGCTACGGAGTTCTTCTCGTAGCCAAGATGTTCGTCCATTTCTGCCTCGAGCATCTGCTCTATCGTCCCGGCAAACAGCTTTTTCAGTTTTGCCTGAATGTCCCCGGTGGTCTGACAGTCTGCCATCAGCAGCTTCACCAGTTCCATCTCTCGATCATCTAATCCGTGTGTTTTTTTCATGTGCAATACCTCACTTTCTGTGGGTATTATTGGCATTTACACGGTTCGGTATTCAGACTCGTCTGACACCTGCGAAAGATTGTTACTTACTACCCGTAAACAGGTCCTTCATCTCTCTGAGCGTCATTTGGTCGCTTATTTGGCCTTCTTTCAGCTGGTTTTGTATGTACTCTGCTATTCGCTTTGCATTCTTTCCAACTGTATCCACATAGTAGCCTCTACACCAAAACGACCTGTTTCCGTATTTGAACTTTAGATTTCCATGCCTTTCGTGGAATATTACGCTGCTTTTCCCTTTTAGATACCCCATGAAACTTAATACGCTCATTTTTGGCGGTATCTCTACAAACATGTGCACATGGTCGGGGCAGATTTCTGCCTCGATTATTTTTATCCCCTTCCAATCGCACAGCTCCCTTAGTATCTTTCCCATTTCCACACGATACTCTTGCAGTAATATTTTTCTCCTATACTTCGGTGCAAACACTATATGGTACTTGCAATTCCACGTCGTATGTGCTAAACTATTATTGTCATTCATTTGACATTCCTCCTATTGGTTTTTGTTTGCAGTTGCCAGACCGCATTTTCATTATACCAGTTGGAGGAATTTTTTCTGCTCATCGCTAAAGCTTTTTTGAACTCCCGGCATTGCCGGGGGTTTTCGATATACAAAAATGCTTGGTCTGTTTTTCAACAGCCCAAGCACAGTCTGTCGAAAAACCATCTTTCGTAAAAAAAGAAAGATGGCTTTTTGAATAATAAGCAACGAGTAAACCGAAAGCCGAAAAAAAGACAAGAAACGCAAGAGAAAACAGTATAACCACCTATGCAGTACATACTTTTTAAGATTCATGGCAGCAAACTTAAGCCTGACCCAGTTAGTGATACGAGCCAAGCCACGGAAATATGTAAATCTCATTGAGTGTTTTTCTTTTGTGTCGGCAAAAACACGCTCGATTGTTTCTTTACGGCGGTCGTAAAGTTTACGGATCTCCGGAGTATGCCGGTAATCCTCGGCAAGTTCGAGATAGCCGTTCCAGAGGTGCTTGAGGACAGTTTTAATGCAGGATGAATTAGCAGTGCATTTGCCGCGTGAGGGGCAGTTTTTGCATATGTAGGGCTTGCTTTTGAACTCGCGGCAGCCATCACGATTGGTTGTGGAGTAACTTAAAACATGGTTTTCGGAGCAGAGAACGCAATTGAAATACTCATCGTAAATGTACTCATAAGGTCTGAAAAAACCGTCTTTGCTCATAAGGCGCTTGTAAGGCAGAACCGGAATCAGTCCGTTGTCTATGACACGTTTGCATATCCAAGGGATCCTGTAGCCTGCGTCAGCCACCACAAATCGCATTGCGAAGCGCTTTTTCAATCTTTCATACAAACCGTCGAACGCAACGCTGTCGTGAACATTACCCGAATTGACTGTTACATCGAGAATCTATCTATTCTTGTCTCAGGCAGTCTGAGCGGCGTAAGCAAAGCATTTCTTATGCTCGCCTTTGTGGAAAACTCCGCATTCCGGATCGGTTTTGGATTCGGTTATTACTTTCTCTTTGGGTGGGTTTCCGCCGTCAAACGGCTTCTTGCCGTGGGCTTCACGGTCCTCATTTATCTCGTTCAGAAGCTGTTCGCTGTAGATTTTGGAAGCCTCCGGCACGGCTCTGCGAATGACTTTTTTCATGCTGGCACTGGCTTTGATGTGAGTTCCGTCAATGAACACTGCTTCCGGCGAAAGATACCCCGCGTCGTTTATCTCATTGAGTATCCAGTTGAATATCTGCTGCACCACTTCTTCTGTGAACCTGTGGCTGAAATTATAGCTGAATGTTGAGAAATGTGGTGTTTTCTCAGTCAGCGAATACCCAAGAAACCAGCGGTACACTATGTTCAGGCGAATTTCCTCGGCGGTTCTTCGCAGCGATGGGATACCGTAAATATGCTGTATTATTGCTGCCTTAAACAGCCCACCGGTTCGGTGCTCGGTCTGCCTTGATTTGCGCTGTACAGCTTTCCTACTATGTCGTATATCTTCGTGAAGTCCACAGTTTCGTCTATCTTTCGCAGCAGATGGTTTTTCGGCACAAGGTAGTCTATGCAGATTATTTCACTCTGGCTTCTTTCTTTTTGTTCTCGGTTCAACATTTTATCAACCTTTTTTATTATGGGAACCTCTAAAAACCGGTTTGAAAAGGGAAAATGGGTAGAGTGCGCCGAATGCGATGAAAGCCGACGAAGTAAGGCTGTATGCCTTACGAGGAGGTTTGAAGAAGCAGGCGGTGTGCTATACACATTTTCACTCAAACAAGGTTTTTAGAGGTGACCTTATACCATATTTCTAAAAAAGCCCAGCTTTCGCTGGACTTTTTCGACAAGCTGGAATGCTGGGGCTGTTTTTCAACAGCCCCAGCATTTTTATACTAGTTTTTCATCGAACTGCCGCAGAAGCTCGTCAAGCGTAATGACCTTAACCTGAGCCGCTCCGGCTCCCCTGCCGGAAACACCAACGAGGTACTCCCCGCAGCACAGCGCTTCGGTATCCTGCATGAGCGTGGTATCCGCACCGCGCAGGTCGTCCGCAATTCCAGTGCCCAACCGCTTCAGGAACGCTTCCTTCTGAACCCACAGCCGCAGCAGATCCTCCGTGGAGCTTACCAGCAGCTTTTCGTTCTCGCTTAGTATGCGTTCGCGTATACGCTCGCTTACGCGCCTGTCGCGCCGCTCAATATCCACGCCGACCTCGCCGGATTCCCAGTCGGAGAACACCGCGCAGACCGCTCCCTTCGTATGCGAAAGCGAAAATTGCAGCGTGCTTCCATCAAGATACGGCTTCCCGAATGCCCCGTGAACGTACCGGATACTTTCGCGCGGAATTCCGGTGCGGCGGGTAACTTCAAGGGATATCAGCAGCCCGGCAGTCAGCGACAGCAGCTTGTCTGAGCCGCTGCGCTTCCTGGCGATGCGGTCCCGCCGGAGCGCCGAAACATACGGCAGATACTCCGCCGCGTCCTCGAAGCCGGCTCCGCCGGTCAGCACCGTTATGACTTCCATCAGCCTGCGATGTACCAGTTTCCACCGGCGTTAACTACTGTGATCTCGCCGAGGTCGTCGGTATTGTATCCGCTTGTATCAGCTCCCGGCTTGAAGGTCACATCGCTCTTGATCTTAGCGATATATGCCTTTGCGATATCGCCGCAGTTTGCATACATCTGCTTCTGATCCGCTGTGAGCTTGCTCTTGCAGTCGGACAGGTCAGCTACGCTTATCTTTATGGACTGAACGGAGCTGGTGATGCTTTCGATCTGCGCAGATAACAGAGCGTCAATAAACTGCTCAAATGTCATGCCATAAGCTTCGTCAGAGGGGTCAAGGGTCTTGGTGTATGCATTGAACTCATCTTCTGTCTGCTTGAAATAATCAGCCGGAACAGCCATCTTTATTGCACTGTATACGCTGCCATCCTTGACAACGGAGTTTGCAACATTGTTGAGGAAGGTCTCAACTTCCTTCTTATCCTGCGCAAGAGTGTCCTTTGTGGAATCAGCGGCAGTGCTGAGGAGCGCAGCCAGCTTCTTGCAGGAGTTGGTTCCGGTAATCGCTGCGGAGCCGGTCTTTGCGAGCTTTATGCTCTTGGGAGCGCCGGTGACCTTACCAGTCTTGGAAACGGTCAGCTTGCCACCGAGAGTTACCTTCGCGGTCTTTGCAAACTTGATAGTTCCGGCGTCGGTGAGCTTGCTGCCCTTTGCAGTCGTCAGGGTGCCGCTTACAGCCAGCGTAGCGCCGGACTTAACAGACAGCGTGCCCTTTACGGTCAGTGCGCCCTTTGAGCCGATGGTGAGCTTTGCGCCCTTGTTTACGGTCAGGGTAGTTCCCTTAGGGAGCGTTACCTTGCTGGAAACAGTGACGTTCTTCTTGATAACGTACTTCTGACCCGCCTTGAGCGCTGCCTTGCCGTCCCAGGTCTTGGCTGCGGAAGCCGCATACTCCTGCTCTACAACTACGGTCTGAACCGGAGTCTCTGCAAACGCTGAAACAGAAGAACCAGCCATGATAACTGCGCTCAGAATGATCGCTGCGGTTGTTTTCTTAAACATGTTCATTACCTCCATACAGTATTCTTGTTGACATTATATTCAGGCTGTGCGCCTTAATATCCCATTATCCCTATGATCCGAAGCTGTCGCCTGCGTCGGATTTTCTCGCCGCCTTGAACTGCGGACTTTTCTTTGTGACCATGCGCTCCTCAGCGCCGCCGGGTGTGCACAGCTTCAGCGTGATGCGGCCGCTGTCTATCCTCGGGTGGCGGAGAACCCTCGCCGCACATGGCGAGACCTCCTCCCGGGAAGCCGCCAGGAAGCAGAATTTCTCGTCCTCATACGGAACATCGCCGCCCTTGAGCTGCTTGTGGAGCCTGCTGCGTGCGACCCTCACTGTGAAGTGGCACCAGTCGCCGGGGTCAGCGCCGACAGTAAGCGGACAGTCGTTCTCGTGCGGACAGGGAGCCGCGATATGCGCTCCAAGACCGATAAGCTGCTGCCGCGCGGAAAGTATCCGTGAATAGCCGTCCGGAGTACCCGGCTCCACTATGAGAAGCAGCCGCCGAGTGCTGCTCCAGAGCTGCTCCACCGCTTTTCTGCGGACGGTTTCGGTAAGTTCGTTAAGGCAGTAGGAGCACATTACAAGCTCCGCGCTGTCGTCAATGCCGGAAGTTATGTCGCCCTGCTTCCACACGGCGGGAACTCCGCAGAACTCCGTAAGCTGCCTGCCCACGGATATCATCTCAGGCTCGCGCTCTATGCAGGTGAACTCCCCGCAGTCAGCCGCGAGATACGCCGCGTGCGTGGCAGCGCCCGTACCCGCGCCGATATCCAGCACTGTCCGGAACTCACCGCCCCGTGGGAGACACTCCAGAGCCAGCTCCAGCGAACGGCTCACAGCCCTGAACGTCGCGGGCATTCTCACTGCGGAATACGCCAGTATGTCCCGCCGGGAGCTGACCAGCCGCTTTCCGCTGCCGTCGTTCCCGCGGTAGCGCGCGGATATTCCCTCCGCCGCCTTTGCGAGCTTGTCAGTATTTTCTTCAGATAGCAGCCGCTCGACCTCGCCGCGCAGCTCTGCCGGAAACTCCATATGTATCCTCTTTAAAAATAGTTATTGCGTATCTCCTTGGAAGCAAACGCGCCCTCGAGGGTCTGACCCTCAACGTCCGGGTGAAGTCCGTCCTTGAGATACTTGCCCCTGCCGCCGATGACCTCGAACTTCTCGCAGATACCGCAGTTGCTGTATGCGTCGATAAGCTGCACTGAAAGCCCTCTGCATATCGTGGTAAGGCAGTCTATCGTCTTTTCGATCTTCTTGTTATGAGCAGGCGTTGCGGTCTGGATAGGGGTCATAACGAACACCCGTGCCTCCGGGAAATTCTCCTGAATGGTCTGAATGCACCATCTTGCCGCACCCGCCTCGGTAAACAGGTCAATGTTGTCGTTGCCGGAAAGCTCCTTGCCGAGCAGCGCCTTGTCGGCGTCGCCGATGAACTCTGTAAGGTCGTTGGTGCCCATCGCAAATGCGAATATGTCAGGCTTCGGGAAGTTGCCGCTCTTTACCTCCGCAAGGAAGCGCTGGATATGCACCACCGCGCAGTTGTTCGCGCGCTTCTGCATTTCTAACGGGTCGTCCGTAGGCTCCCAGCCGTCGCTTATTCCTGCGAAGTCAGCCGCGCCGTAGTCCTGCGTGGTAACAGTCTTTCCCGCAGCTTCGAATGTGCGCTTGTACCACACCGAGCTTCCCACAGCTACATTGCTGTGTGACTTCATGCCCAGGTTCTTATAAACGTGGAAGCTCCACTGTTCGCCGGCGGTGATGCTGTCGCCGTCTATTCCTAAATTCAGCTCAGAAAAATCAGTCATTTTCTCTGTTCTCCTATTTGTGATTTTTTCATACTAATACTTTACCACAAAAAAACGATTTTGTAAAGTAAAATTTCACAAAATGCGAAAATTATATGCCGGAAAGGTCAAAATCCGGAGTGTATTCCTCCCTGGCGGAGCTGCGCTCCTGCATGAATCCGTCCAGCCCGGCTTCGTAAACAGCGTCCAGAGCCTTGCGGTACTCAAACGTAGTTATCCTGCGGTTGAGCCGCGGGATATCCTTCGCCTTCCAGAACGGCGTATACTGGCTCATCAGGCTGAACAGCACGTGCTTTCCGAACCGCTCCCCGACACGCTTTATGACCTCCACCGAATCCCGGTAGTGATACGGAAGCACCAGATGCCGCACAATAACGCCCTTTTTCAGCATATCCCCGGAAAAAACGGGACTGCCGGTCTGCCTTACCATTTCCGCGACAGCGTTCATCGCCGTTTCAAAGTAATGCGGAGCCTGCGAAAGCTCCACGGCAAGCTCATCGGAATAGTACTTGACGTCCGGCAGGTAGATATCGACATATCCCTCCAGCGCCCGGAGCGTTTCCACACGCTCGTAGCCGCCGGTGTTGTACACCACCGGGATAGTCAGCCGTGGCTTTGCGATGTCCAGTGCGCGTATTATCTGCGGAACGAACGGCGTGGGACTTACAAGGTTGATGTTATACGCGCCGCGCTGCTGGAGCTCAAGGAATATTTCAGCGAGCCGCTCTACAGTTATGTCCTTCCCGAATCCGCCCGCGCTGACATCGTGGTTCTGACAGAACACGCACCTCATCACGCAGCCGGAAAAAAACACAGTTCCGCTGCCGGTCTGCCCGGAATCGTCCGGGTCGCCGCTTATGCACGGCTCCTCCCACTGGTGGAGCGCAGCCCTTGCAAGCCGGGGAGCCTCCCCCATGCCGCAGAAACCCCGGGAAGCGCTGCGGTCAACGCCGCATTCCCTTGGGCAGAGTCTGCAAATCATTATATCACCTCTGAAAAATCCGGAGAGCAGAACTCTCCGGACGTAATCTTTAATTAATGCGGATTTACTGCTGCGCGTCCGCCGTAACGGTTTTCATAAGCTCGTAGGAAGCCGCAAGCTTGCCGTTATTATCGTAGGAAAGATCCATCTTCACCGCAAGTGAATCATTCGATATCTGCGTAAAATCAAGCGGATTTACCGCGTTCACATTGTAGACGTAAACGAAGGTTATCGACGGCATTTGTGTGAAATCACTGCTGTTAACGATAACGCGGAAGCTGTCGCAGTCCTGGAAAGCAAACGCCGCCTCAGAATCCGCACCGGTGACTATCGGGTCTATAACGCGCTGACGCTCTGTAAATACAACGTCCTGGATATCCTGAGCCTCGGCAGTGCCGGTGTCGTAGACGTTCTGCGCGGCGATTATCCTGCCGTTGGTGACAACCGTATTGAGCTGCATTTTGGAGTGGCGGTAATCCGGAGACGCCGGGTCGCCGTTCTCGTCAAGGCCATTAAGCACCTGACCGTCGATAATGTAAGTGGAGGAGTCCGCCTGGGTCACGCTTATGGTGAACACCGGGGCGTAGATTATATTCTGATACTGCGCCAGCACCTCGGTTATATCGGATTTCTGCACCGACTCCGTGTCGGATTCGTTCATCTTCACAATTATCTCGGAGAGTGTCTCGTTTGCGTTGAGGTCGGTGGTGTAAACGCGGGTTATCTGCGCGTTGGTGCCGTTCTCATTCTTGAGGTCGCCGCAGAATATCATCTCCCGGGCATTCAGCATTAGTATCATATACGCGATGAGTCCCAGTATCACCAGCGATATCAGAACTATTCCAATTACTACTTTCATTGTTTACCTCAAATGCAATATAAATTTGTGTCCCAATCCGGAATATACGGGTGATGTCTCATGTAGAACTTGTATTTCCGGTTCAGCTCCGCTATCTGGAGCGGTATCGCGAACATGTCCTCGTTGCGGTGGTACAGCGCGACCGAGAGCTTCGGACGATGCGCTGTGATCGTCTTTTTCGCACCGTCTATCGCCTGCTTCTCGCTGCCTTCTACGTCGTACTTTATGAACGTCGCCGCGTCGCCCTGGAGCATGTGATCCACGCTCATCATGCTGACCTCGCGGAATCTCGCGGGATTCGCCAGCTTTTTCGGGTCAGCCGCGTCAACATGGGAGCTTCTCCCCGCCCTCAAGCTGAACATCATCGTGGTCTCAGTATCCCAGGCGCCGCAGTTGTACGCCTCAAGCAATCCGAAGCCTATCATATACAGCCGGCGCTTGAGCTTGATGTAATTGCGGTGATCCGGCTCCATGGCGTATATCTTGCGGAACTGCATTCCGGTCTCGTTCAGGAACTTCACGATAGTGTCGCCGTTGTACGCGCCGAGGTCTACATATGTCTCCTGCGCGCCTATACGGAGCAGGTCGTACATCTCCTCCTCGGGGGACTCGCACTCCTTCAGGAGGTCTATCCTGCCGCTCAGCTTGTAGCGTATCACGTTCTCAAACACGCGCCTCGACTGTTCGTCCGCGAGCATGCCGTAGACCTTCTCCAGCTCCGCGCTGTGCTCTCTGGCGTAATCCAGAGTGAAAAGACCTCCGCCGGTCACGGGAACGTTCGGAGCGTAAAGCTCGTGCTTCTCCGCTATGCTGTAGATGTGCTCCATGACCTCCGGTATCTGGCTGCCAAAGCAGACCAGTATCAGGAAATCATCGCCGTAAAGCTCCTCTATCTCAGAGAGCTTCTTTACGCGGTATCCGAGGAAGCTGTGTCCTCGCACGAACTCGTCGCTCGCCATGATATCCGCCACCGGCACGCCTGCCTCGTCCAGCACGGACTTTATCTTCTCCGCGCCGTCGCCCATGCCGTAAAGCACTATCTTTTTTTCCGTCTGCCGCAGGTAATCCCACAGGCAGCTATCTATCTCATCAAGGAAAAATGCCATTATAATCCCCCGGGTCACATCGTACGGATACGCTCCGATTCCTTCACGCACTTAACGAACGCTTCCGAAACAGCGGAGCTGTCCAGATGATATTTTTCAACATATTTATCGACTGTCGCCCAGTCGCCCTTTTCGTAACTGTACGCAAGGTCGAACACGTCGCTGTAGACGCCGCCCCTGCCCATAAGTCCGTCCTTTATCTCCTGGGTCAGCGGGAACTCTGCCAAAGCCTGAGCCAGCGCCCTCTCGCCGCCGTATGTCACCATCGACAGCAGACCCATCAGGTAGAACGCGTCAGAATCATTCCTTGCCTCCGGTATCATCAGCGCAAGCTGCTTGCAGAACTTTGCCAGCAGACACGAGATACGCATTATTTCAACGTTATCGCTGCGGGTTATGCGCTGCATTCCCATGAGGTATATCCACTCGCGCAGGTAGTCAAGCCCAAGTATCACCAATGCCTGTCCGATGGAGCTTACGCGGTTCCTTACCCCAAAATAGACGGAGTTGATAAGCCGCAGCAGCCGCTGGCACATCGCGGTATCGCAGGAAATAACGTCCACGATATCGCTGAACTCCGGCTCCGGCTGTGAAATGAGCTGCATAACACGCATAAAATTCACAGGAAGCGGCGTCAGGCTGTTTTTGGACATTATCATAGGCTTCGCAAAGAAGTATCCCTGCATGAAGCTGCACCCGAGTCTCTTCGCCCATTCGAATTCCTCGCGGGTCTCTATCTTCTCTGCCAGCATAACTTTGTTGGAATAGCGGCAGATGTACGCCGTCTCCTCGATGGATTTCTGCGGTGTGCGGAAGTCTATCTTAACGATGTCGCCAAGCTCGAAAAGCTGACTGTAGCTGCTGTCGTACTCGAAATCGTCGAGCGCAAGGGTATAGCCGCGCTCCTTGAGCTCCTGACAGGCGGCGAGGAGTTTTTCGTCCATCATCAGGTTTTCAAGGACCTCGACCACCACAAGCTCCGGAGATATCATCTTCGGGACCCCGCGTTTCAGCAGATTTCCAGTGAAATTGATGAATGCCTTGCTGTTTCCGATGATGTCCCTTATATCCAGACCGAAAAAAGCATTGGTAATTACATCCGCAGTGGAAGCGTCGCCATCTACGCCGTTATATTGGTTCTGGACGCCGTTGCTGCGATAGAGCAGCTCATATCCATAGACGTGATTCTCGGTATCAAATATCGGCTGACGCGCCATGTAAACGTTCATCTGTGATCACCCTTCTGTGTGAAATCGCAATATACCTAGTACAATTATACAGTATTTTTGTGAATTTTGCAAGCACCGAAAAAAAGAAATAAGTAATTTAGCAATTTTGCACAATGCTGGATAGTTATATTTGGAAGCAGACGGCATCTGTCTCAGGCGGCGTCAAAAAAACAGGGCTGCCGAAAAACGACAGCCCCTGATATTACAGATTTTTATTGAGCGACTGACCCGTCGCACGATTAACGACCGCGCTATTGTAATAGCCGATCTTCTGGCGAGTCTGCTTGAGCTGCTCAAGCTCCCGGCGGGAATCAACATGCTGATTCTTGAACTGCCCGGAGATGACCTTATCCTTATCGACGATACGCTGCTTCATAACAGTGATATTCCGCTGCATGAGCTGTATCTCCTTATGCTGGTCGTCCAGCGGAGCGTTCACGTAGCTTCCGTGAACCAGCGTTTGCAGAAGCACCCTTTCCTCCGGCTGCTCTACCTCTATGACGCTTTCAAGCTGCTGCTTGAGTTCTTCCAGCTTCTCAATAAGCGCATTTCTTGCCAGCAGCGACTGCTGAAGCACCTCAAGCTCGGCATTGATCATGGCATCAGTCTGCTGGTCATATTCCTGAAGCACCTCGTAAATCTGCTTAAGCAGCGCGAGTACGCCCTCACACCCCGTTAACTCTGCCATAACAACACCTCCTCTGGATCACTTCTTGTGTCCCTTTGCCTGCGCTTCGATCTCTTCCTTGGTCATCTGGCTTATCTGCGTGAACGCGTCACGGAGATCCGCTATCATCGGAATTATCTTCTTCAGCTCCTCGGCATGCTCAGCGTCCTTATTGAGGTTCGCATTTGCCGCCGACCTCTGGAAGAAGTCGTAGAGCTGATCCAGATTCTTCGATATCGGAACATCCTTATCCAGCGAACCACGGAGCGCCCCGATAAGCTCCTGAGCCTTCATCAGCGCCTCGTGCGCCTTCTTGATATCCTTTGATTCGATAGCGCTGACGCCAATAGCAAGTTGACGCTCAGTCTCGCTGTAAAGTTTGATAACGACTTCCACCGGAGTCATAGTGGATACAGACTGCTTTTTATATGCGGAATAGGGATTTGACATGATGAATGTCCTCTGTTCTGTTTATTTTACTGGTAGCTTGATGTGCCGGTTCCAAGATAAGAGGAGATGTAGCTGGTCTGACTGTTGAGGTCAGCCATTGCGGTCTCCATGTTTGTGAACACCTTCCACCAATATTCTTCCTTTGTGTCGTAACGATCCTGGAGCTCCTTCAAACGATCCTGCATCTTCACCATCTCCTTGTAGATGGTGCTGTCAGTGGTGACGGAGCTGTCTGCCTTACCGGCCTTTCTTACCAGAGTACCTCTGGTATTAGCAGCGCCGCTGCTCTTTACCGCGCCGTCGATAACAGAATTCAGTTTCTTCATCATGCCGGTATCGCTGTCGGTGAACAGCTTTATGATAGCGTCCTCGTTATTCTCAAACGCTTTGTCAAATGCGTTCTCGTCTATCTGGAGCTTTCCATGTTCGCTCCACTCGCTGGAGGTCTTTATGCCCAGGTTGTAGATACCGAACTTAGAACCGTCGTCGAGCGTGACACTGGTGTAAAGCGCAGATCTCATCTGGCTCATTACAGTGGAAACGGTAGAGTCATTGTACAGTACGCCCTGCTTTGCCTTCTCCTCCCACTTGGTTATCTCATCCTCGCTCATTTCGTCCTTCTCGGCGTTGGTCAGCGGCTCGTACGTGTTGCCGTCGTCGTCCTTCGCAGGAGACTTGCCGATATATCCATACACATCGTCGATGAGCTTATTATAGGATTCAACGAACTTCTTTAGCGCGTCCTTGACCGTGGTGGAATCCTTTGCAATGTTTACGGTATAGGTCTCGCCGATAGTCATGTTGTCGTTGAATGTGAAGGTGTTGCCGTCCAGGGTGTAGGTGTTATCGTTAAGGTAAACCTCCTGACCGTTGATCTCAAAGATCGCGTTCTGACCCTCGGACGCACCAACAGTGCCGTTGTCGTCAACCAGACCCAGGCTTCTGCCAAGGGAAGTATCGCCTACCTCAACCTTACCAGCGCCGCCGAACTCCTTAGATTCCAGCGTGAAGCTGTTAGTCAGGGAAGAATATGTCATGGTAACGCCTGCGGCAGACTTATTGACCGCACTCATCATTGAAGATATGGTAGAATTTTTATCAAGGCTGATTTCCGTGCCGTTTATATTGAGCTTATAGGTTCCGTCGGCCTCGGGTTTGAAACCGAGATCCGAAAGCGTGGAGCCGGAGTTGATCTTATTGGAGGCAGACGCCTTTGTAAGGCCGAGTGTACCGCCCTCAACGGAAGTCATAGAAAAATCTACCGAGTTGCCATTGCTATCCGCAGCGGTAACATATGTGCCATCGAAATTAAATGTGTACCCGGCAACGCCCTTGAGAGCTTCCTTGATAGACGCAGCATTCTTATCCTTTGCGGCCTGCTCGTTGGAATAGGTGAACTTTTCAAGCTGCTCATCGGATACTATTTCGTTATCTGCAAGATTATAAGACTTGCGGTAAGCCGCTGTTTTCAGTTCCTTATATTCAGCAAGAATAGCCTCGTTACCAGTCTGGCCCTTGCTGTCATAATATGTGCTGGAAACGCCGTTAAATGCGACAGATACATTCTTTCCGCCGATTTCTACCTGTAAAGCGTTCACACCAGTGACAACGCTGCCGGTAGAAATAGCAACCTTCTCCTTAGGCTGAGCTAAACCAAAATTGCCCTTGTTCTCAGCGACGGAAACGGAAGCGTTTCCGCCTACCTGGAATTCAGCCTTCCCATCAGAACCGAGTTTTACCTGAAGGAACCACTCCTTGCCGTTTGCATCAGTAGCGCCGGTGGCTCCGGAAGTCTTTCCGGAATATCCGAAACTCTCCTGGAGCTTCTGGTTCAGCGAATCAATAATGCTGGACTTGGCAGCGTCCTTATCGGCAACATTTCCATCTGCGCCGAGCAGGGCGTCGGCTGAAAAGGATATCGTCTTTCTTATGCCGCCTACCTGTACGTCAAGCGCAAAATTCATTGTCCATGTCTTGCTGCCGTCGTCGTTGGTCTTTACTTCTCCGCTGGCGGAACTCAGCGCCTTGTCAAGGTCGAGTTTAAAGTTGCCGGAAGTTATTGAATTGCCCTGGGCAGTCGAAGCCTTTGCAGCCTGGTTCAGCTTTATCTTGTAGCTTCCTGAAGAAGAGTTTGAAGTCGTGCTGACGGTCAGACCCGACGCGTCGGCGTTGGATGTCGCAGTGACGTCCGCCTTGAACTTGTTGAAGGTGGATGGGCTCATCAGATATGTATCACGCTTGAGAACATCAAAATATGTATTCTTGAATTCAGTGATCTTCTTTGTGATATCCTGATAAGCGGACTGCTGCCATGATAACTTTGTGATTTTCTGGCTCTGCTTGTCTATTCTTGTCTGGTATGAGGAAAGAAGCTGCGTTACCATAGCTTCAGTATCGAAGCCGGACGTAATACCTCCCAGACGTAAATTACTTACTGCCATGTTACTTTTCCTCCTGTTTATGCTGATTCAGAAGCCCGGCTATTGCGCCGCCAGAAATATGCGCCGACTGCTCATTCGTCCGACGCGCGTCTTTCAGCTCGCTTCTGATGACCTTTACCTCTTTTGGAGCGTTTATGCCTATCTTGACCTTATCCTTGCCTATCTCCAACACGGTTATCTCGATATTGTCGGAGATTATCAGGCTCTCATCAAGCTTTCTTGTAACTACGAGCATGGTCAGACCTCCTCGTAGACCGGAGCCTTGAACTCATAATGCTCCGTCAGAATAACCTGTGCAGCCCTGCGCTCATTAGTGTTGATAATGATGGGACAGCGAAGATTGATGGTGGTCTTTTTATAATCCTCGGGTACTATAGCCACTGCAAGGCAGCGGTACGGCGAGTCCTCGGTGATGTTGAGCAGCTTCTGCTCCTCGTCGGATATTACGAAGCGATAGTCGCTGTATATCACCATCGGGTCGTAGACCACGAAGCAGGGCTCCTTTGAATCAACAGCCTGCAGCCACATCGGAAACACTCCGTCACCTAGCGGGCTGAGCAGCGCGTATCTCTTGACGTTCTCAAAACCGATGATACCTTCGGGGAATGTGATGATCTTATCTTCCTCAATCTCCTGCTCGCCGAAATCTCTTGTGATTATCTTCATAGGCAAATTCGGCGTACTCCGCCGCTCCTTTCGAAAACTCAGCCCTTTATATCAAGCACCGGAGGCTTGTAGTTAGGGTTAGCGCTTGCCGGGAAATAGATAGGCTCGCCAAGATACTCTATCTCAACGCGGGGTCTGTCCCGTACAATGAGTTCCACACTGCCGGGAACGAATTCCATAGGCAGTTCGTTTACGGTATCCCAGTCGATCTCCTGCTCTCCCATATCGTAGTCTATGCTGAGCGTGCCGCCGTCAAAGGTAATATCTGCACCCTCCTTCGGCAGGAACTCCATGATCGTTTCCACAGTTGCGCCGGCTCTCGCGTTCTGTATCGCTATCTCCGACGCGGACATTCCTCTTGCGAGCATATTACCCTCAGACGCGACTCTTGCCGTGCCCTGGAACGCAAGTGAAAATCCATCCTGCGCTTTTTTGCTCATCATGTCCCCGTCCGTCATATGACCGTAGCCAAGGCTCTTTCTTGCCTCATAGGTGTCGATTTTCACCTTTATCGGGTCAGCCTTCATGACATATCCGCCCTGGGTATTCGTAATGTTGACCTTGGGCTGTCTGTCTTTCCCCTCGGGGTACTGATACTTCGCGTTAGTCACCTTGATCTCAATGGATATCGGGATCGTCGTGATCTGTAACAAATTGCTGTTCACTTCCAACACCTCCTGAGTTGTCCTGTGCTTAACATATAAACTAATGCATCGGCTTCCGTGCCTTCGCCGCGTCCATAACAGGCGCCGCTGTGCATTATGACCAATCAATCAACCAAATCGTTTTTTACGAAATATAATTGAATATGCTGTTCGGGATTATGGAACTTGACATCTGGAGAGCCGCATTGTAGATAGCCTCGTAGGTTTTCATCAGCGTGATCTCAGACTCCAGATCTGTGGCTTCAAGAGTTTTCTGGCGATCCTTAAGGTTCAGCTCTCTTGTGTCGAAACGGCTCGTGTTAAACTCGATGTATTCCTCGGCGTTACCGAGGTCTGCTATCTCGACCAGCAGATTCTCAGAGGAATTTACTATTCTGTCGATACATGCGTTAGCGTAGTCCAGGTCGCCCCTGCGAAGCGCCGCTGCCGCGTCAAGCGTTACCTGTATGTAATTGTTGGAGTATGTGTCGCCGTTCTTGAACGTGGGCGCGTCGCCGTCGCTCTTGGCGAGATACACCTGTGAAGCCTCACCGGCGTTGTTCTTCGCTGTAATGGAGCCGTCCGCCGCGATAACCGGGGTGTTCTTTTCCTTCTTGAACTCCTCGTTAAGTTTATCCTGGATATTCTTCATGCTGTCGGCGGCTGTAGCACCCGCTGTGAAGTTGATGGTTTTCTTTTTGCCGTTCGCGTAGATATCAAACGAATATTTCTTGCCATCGGTCAGCTTTTCAAGGTCGATGTACGGGGTTTCAGATATCTCAGCCTTAGAGCCGTCAGCCATGGTAAGCTCGCCCTTTTCACTTATCTTGGGTCCGGCAACGCCCGCATTGTTGAATGCGTCGTCGATTGCCTTCTGTATGTCAGCCGTATTTCTGCCCTTGAAATTTACTGTTACAGTCTTTCCGCCGGCAGTGATACGAATGGTATTATCATCATCGGCGCCCGGGTTTAGGCTCTTGAGATTCAGCGTTGAGAGATCCTTGTCAGAGCCTTCAAATCCGCAGCCGGAAACCGCCGCACCATTAAAGGATATTTTCAGCGCCGACTGCGGGTCTATCTCCTGATTATCGTTCATCACCATACCGATACCAATATCTATATAGACATCTTTGGAATACGGATAGCCTGAAGCGTCGGACATCGCATTGACCGGAACTCCGTGATACAGCACCGTTGTAGCGCGTCCGTTCTTGTCATACTGAAGGGTAAACGGCTCGGCGCTGTTGCTCTCGCCGCCGAATATAGCGCGCTCTGCACTGTCGGTGTTGAATATGGACACCATTTCCTTAGCCTTTGTTTCAAGCTGCTCGGCAAGAATGTTTAAATCAACGCTTTCATCTTTTGTAGAGTTGCAGGCGTAGATTATGGTTTCGCGGACATTCGCAAGCGAGTCAGATATCTGGAGCAGGGAAGTCTCAGCCTCGGTGTAGAACTTATCGGCGACATCGAGGTTCTCCTTGTACTGCTCGGTGTGCCAGAGCTGCTTCCTTACGGTGAGCGCCTTCGCCGCCTTCAGCGGGGACTGGCTCGCGCGGGTGTACTGTCTGCCGGAGTATATCTTGTTTTCAGAAGAGTACTTCGCAGTGGAAATACGCTTGAGGTTCCTGTCGTAATTTCTCAGGAGCGTGGAATTAGTTATTCTCATCTATGTCCTCCTTACAGACCTACACGCCCGGTGCCGTTTATCAGCTTGTCAAGGGCGTCGTCAAGGGTGGTCAGCATACGCGAGGAAGCGCTGTACCACTTCTGGTAATTCAGCATGTTGATGCCTTCCTCGTCCATCTGTACGCCGGAAACCTCGTCGCGGGCGTCAAGCAGCGTATCCACAGTGGACTTTGCGGTTTCGTTGCGGCTGGTCTCGTAGCTTATCTTTTCAGCGAGTCTGTCGCTTATGAATGAAATGTACTGGTAAATGTCGCCCTTGAAGTCGTTCTCGTTGCCGAACTTTACTCCTTTCTCGAACTTAGAAAGCAGGAACAGCACATTTGTGTTCTGAAGCGTTACGTTTCCATTAGAATCTACCTTTTCATCATAGCCGTAGCGCTGTTCGCCGGTAGCGGGGTCGATGGACTTTACCATACCGATCATCGTGGGGTTCTCTCTCCACACGGTGGAAACGTGGATATTGCCCGCGGTGATGAGCACCTCGGAATAGCCGCCGTCAAGCACGCCGTCCTTGTTCTCGTCGGCTGTCGGGTCCTTGCCGCCGGAGGGATATCCTACGAACATCTGGCGCGCGGGGTCGTCGTCCGCGCCGTTAGCGGCGTTGAACGTATCCGCAAGGGTTCTCGCAAAGATATCTATTGCCGACTTATAATAAGCGATTCCGTGTTCGCCGTTCTGGCGGCCGGTAGCGTAAACGCCGTTGCCGTTGAGCGAATCTATGTAAGCCTTGAGCACGCCGGAGTGGAGGTTGACCTCCTCGCCGCTCTCAAAATTGAGGACTACCTGACCATTAGTGTAGTAATCCTGCATTACAAGACTGTTCGTCTTGAATTTCTCAGCATTCAGGACGTTCACGCCAGCCATGTCCACCGAAATAGTTCCGTTGGAGTGCTTTGTGACCGAAATATCGCCGTAATTCGCAAGCTCGTCGATGTACATATTGAGCTGGTCGTACAGCTCGTTGGGGCCGTACTCGTCGGGGTAGCACATCTTCTCCTTCGCAATGCGCTTGTTGAGCTGATTCATCTCGCTGAGCAGGTTGTTTACATATGTCACGGTGTTCTTGGTTTCGCTGACGTATGTGTCCTCGACTTCGCTGAGCTTTGTGCTGTAATCGTTGAGGATACGGCAGAGATTCGTTGCCGAATTCACCGCTATGGTAGCGACTTCGGCGGCGTCCGGGCGCTCTACCGAGTAATCCTGTAACGCCTTGAAGTACTGCTCGGTGTAGTACTGAAGTCCGTCGGTGTCGATATTATCAAGCACGTCCTCAACGTCCGAGAGGATATTCACCTTTTTCTCAGTCTCAGCTTCTACTGCGGTGTTTTCGCGGTAGCGCTTGTCGATGTACTGATCTCTCGTCTGGCTCACGCCGTAAGCGTTGACGCCCTGACCTGTAAGCGAAAGATTATTCGTATTGCTGCACCATCTGAGGCTCCTGTTTCCGCTGACGTACATTGCGTAGAGGTCTACCCTCTGGCGGGTATAGCCTACGGTGTTGATATTGGAAATGTTGTTGCCCGCGATATCAAGGTTCTTCTGAGCGACCTGAAGGGTGCGCTTCTGTGTCTCAAATCCTAAAAACGTAGGACGCATATATTTTCCTCCTAAATCTCTCTGAAAGCCTTCGCGGAGCTTCCTCCGGTGACCTTTGAAGCATTCTTTGTGTAAGTTTCGGGCTTGTTGAATATCCCGGCGCGCTTTACGAATTCCGTCTGATTATCGAGTTTGCGCTTTACTATCTCGTTGGTCTGTTCGTTTATTTCCCTTATGCCGTCAACAAGGTCTGCGATCTGGTTGGAAAGCTGTTTCAGCTTCGCCTGATACTCCTTCGGAGCCTCCCCGATCATCTCGGACAGCTTCCTGCCTGAGATACCCAGCCCGTCGAAAAGCGCCTGGCGCTTGGTCTCCAGCGACTGGCTCTTCATCACGTAAGCCTGCTCGGTATTAAGCGAGTTCGTGAGCCACTCGAGATCGTCGTCAAGTATCTTTGTGTGCTTTTTCATCAGGAACACGTGAAGCTCCCTGTAGAAATCGCAGTCTATTTCAAGACATTTTATTACTGCCTGCGCGGTTCTTTCGTCCATTTTATCACCCGAAGAGAATATAAGACGCGAGGTCGTTCGCCTCAACGCCGCTGTCGAGAGCCTGCTGTGCCTGTGCCAGCTCCTGCGGAGCCGCGTCTGCCTTTACCGCCGCCGCAATGCCGTTCTTCGCGGCCTGCAGTGCGGTCTCGAACCCGAATTCGACCCTGTCTGTATTTCTCACCGAGGAAGCAGTTTCAGTTTTGGGCGCCGCGCTTTTCTTTACGGTCTGGTATGCGGAAAGCACCCCGTTTATTCTTTTTATTTCCATATACATCTGCCTCCTTTGCAATTTTCGTTATGATCCCGGGCGTTTTCATACTTGCATAGTACGCCCGCATTCTTTTGCCTACTTATATTATCGGCAGTTACCTTCACAACTTTAGCTTTTCTGCATTATTTTTTGCATTTTTCTCAAAAAAATCCCCCAGAAAGGGCAAAAACCGCCCCGGTCTGACCGGAGCGGTTCAAATTTAATGTCAAGCGGACAGATAGCCAGTGTACGAAGCCGGAATTCCAAATGCGTATTCTCCGGTTGCGGGAGTCTGGATACCGTCTGTATTGGGGTCGATATCCGTGCATACGCCGATAACGCTGCCCATGTTAGGAAGCTTCATTCCTACGCCGAACATATACTTATCGCGGAACGCCGACAGCTCCTCGCCCTTGAATTCGGGCAGTCTGTCCTGGCAGTAATGCGCGTAGGTCACGGTGAAATTCTTGTTGCACATTGCGTAGAAGTATCCTTCAGCGCCCTCAGCGATATACTCGTTAAGATTTGTAGAAAGGTTCTGCTCAAGCGCGGTCATCGCGTCGGATTCGCCGCGCGCCATCAGCTTGTTAAGGTAGTTATCAACGTGGAGCCAGTCAATGCCGTTCTCCTTGAAATGCGCCTCAATGAACAGATACGTGCCGTTCAGCTCGTTGAATCCGTCCTTGTATTCGATGAACTTGGTCTCCCCAGCCGGATAGTCAACGATCTGGCGCTCGGTAAGGTGCGCGCGGGTGAGCGTTATCTGGCTTGCCGTGAAGAACGTCTGCGCGTTTGAGTTCGCCCTGAGTATCTTCTCAGTATCTCCGCCGATCATGTTCACCATAATTATCGCAGTCAGCACAACTATGATTCCGACAACGACCGCAAGCTCGACAAGCGTGAAGCCCTTTTTGTGCTTTAGTCTCTGAAGGTATTGTATCATGTGATATTCCGCCTTTCGTTGATTTCGGGAGCGCCATTATTCAAACGTTCATCTGATGTTGGATAAACGCTTGAATAATAACACTAATTCCCCGACGGCTTGCGCCGCCGAGGAAAGAAGTGCTTGAATATTGCAATTTCAGCTACCTACTACCTAAACCCACCTATTAAGTTGTTGTCAGAGCAAGTGCAGGGGATGTACCCATAATGGTCGAATCTGCAAGTACACCAGCCTTGGAACCGCCAAATGCAAATTCACCAGAAGTCCAGTTAGTCGTTGCAGGCCAAGAACCAGCGAATGCAGTATCACCTTCAACAACAGCTACGCCGATAACGCCACCGTTCTGAATAGTGAGCTGTACAGAGCCAGCCTTAAAATCTCTGAGTGCGTCAGCCATGAAAGCAGCAAAGTTATAATTTACATCATCGCCATCCCATGCAGCAGCAGTGCCAGCACCGGTAAGGAATGTACCAGCAGAAGCGGTAGGAACCCAGTCAGGATTGCCGTTGCCATCAGTAGCTCCAGATGCACCAACAGTAACGTCAACCGTAAATGCAGAACCATCTGCCGGACCCTTAAGAGTCTTCTTAGCAGCATCCATCTTAGTCAGCCAAGTAGTAGCCTGGGTCTTAATCTGAGATGCGGTTGTGTTGGAAGATGTTACTCTGGAATCCTGAACTACACCGATCATGGTAGGAACGAGAATAGCAGCAAGTACGCCGATGATAGCGATTACTACTACGAGCTCTACGAGTGTAAAGCCCTTCTTGGCCTTGAGAGCCTGAAGCTTCTTTATCATTGTAAAGACCTCCTGTAAAGAAAAAAATTATTTATGTATAACCCCAGCGGAGTTATATCCATTTTTATGAGCGCCGGAACTTAATCTAGGTTCGTTCCTTCGCTGTAATCCCATTATAGCCTATCGGCATGAAAATTGCAAGAGTTTTTTCAAAACAATTGCATTGCAAGGGTAAATTCGTTTAAAATATTCTATTTCGAATGCCGCTTTTTGTGCAATTTATGTGAAATCCTTGTGTAAATTCTGCGTATCGATTACACAATTCACTCATCAGTTGTCATCGACAACTAATGAAAGTATCGGCGCAGTGCCTATTACTGTGCCGTCCTGCATTCTTCCGGCGCGGTCGCCGCCTCCGTAGCCGAAGGTGCGGTCAGCGAAATCCTGCGCGGCGGGCATAGTACCCGCAGGCGCGGAAGCTCCTTCTATCACCGAAACCCCGACAACATGAGCGTACTCAACATACATCTCAATATACGCCGTGCCGATACTCTGCGCGGAAACCGCAAGGCTCGAGAGAAGCTCCGTATTCTGCCGGGGATCATTGCCGGGATTTGACACGCCCGGCAGGGTATTCCAGTGATTCACGCCGTCCACCCAGTCTGCGGCGGAGCCTCCGGTCATGCTCCACGTGCCGTTATCGACCGTTATCACGACCTTCTGAACCTCGCCGACATGGGTGTGCATCTGCGTATCCATCTTCGTGAAGAACTCCGCGCTCCTGTCGCGTATGACCTTGGCGGTCTGCTGCGCGGAGGCTATGCGGGAATTCGTCCCGGCGTCGAACATGGTTGGCACAAGAAGCCCCGCCAGCACGCCGATTATCGCCACGACTACAACAAGCTCAATAAGGGTGAACCCCTTTTTTGACGCCGCCTTTGCCGTTCTTTTCATATCATCACCATCAAACAACTGCAAGGTATCTTCTGTACTCGTTCGGATCCTGGCACTTGGTGAGTGCAACCTCGTTGGTGATCTTGCCCATGTTGACAAGTCTTGCGAGATCCTGGTCGAGGGTGAACATGCCGTTCTTCTTACCGGTAGCGATAGCCGTCGGTATCTGGAATATCTTGCCCTCGCGGATCATGGAGCGGATAGCGTCGGTAGCCGCGAGTATCTCCAGAGCCGCGCAGCGCCCCTTCCCGTCGGCGGTTGGCACGAGGGTCTGCGAGATGATGCCTACAACGGAGTTCGCAAGCTGCGAGCGTATCTGACCCTGGGAGTGCGGGGGATATACGTCGATGATACGGTCGATGGTCTCTGCGGCGCCGGTGGTATGCAGGGTTGAGAATACCAGGTGACCGGTTTCTGCGGCGGTTACGGCTGCATTGATGGTCTCGAAGTCACGCATTTCTCCGACCAGGATAACGTCCGGGTCCTCACGGAGAGCCGCTCTCAGGGAGCCTGCGAAGCTGTCTACGTCCTGCCCGATCTCACGCTGGTTTACCATGGACTGCTTGTGGGTGTGCAGATACTCGATAGGGTCCTCGACTGTGATGATGTGGCAGTTCTTGGAACGGTTGATGTGGTCTATCATCGCCGCAAGCGTGGTAGACTTACCGGAACCTGTAGGGCCGGTTACCAGCACCAGACCGCGCGGTGCCATGGCGAACTCGCCGAGGGTAGCCGGCAGGGAAAGGTCGGCAAGGGTAGGGATATCGTTTCGCAGAAGTCGGATAGCCACGGCGTGGTAGCCTCTCTGGCGGTATACGTTGACTCTGTGACGGAATCCCGCGGTGGACACATACGAGAAGTCGGTGTCCAGACCCTTGGATATCTGGGACTTATGCTTGATAGAGGTTATCTGGTTGATGATGTTTACGATGATAGGCTCGGTGCAGTCAGGATATCCGGAGAGCTTTCTGATGGAGCCGTGTAGTCTTACCACCGGCGGCAGACCTGCCGTGAAGTGCAAGTCCGAGCAGCCGAGGTTGCGCGCCTCGTCCAGAATTCTGTTGATATCCATTATATTGGTGTTCATACCTTCCACGTTGATTACGCTCCTTTGTAATTAGTATTCCGGCTGGGTCTGGAATATTCCCTGCGGAGCTGTTTGCTCCCTCACGCGCGGCTTTCCGCTGTCCGCATGCCGTGTGGGAGGGCTTTTCCGCCGGGGTATCCCCGCGCCCAAATCAAACGGTATAAGTTGCCTTTACCAGTTCGTCCATTGTCGTTCTTCCGGCAAGAACCATCTGCGTTACGTTGTCGCGCAGCAGCAGCGTGCCGTTTTCTGTAGCCTTTGCGCCTATCTCCTCGGCGGTAGCGCCCTTCGAGATAAGCTCCTTTATATCGTTTGACGTAACGATTATCTCATGGATAGCGGTACGTCCGGAATAACCTGTTCCTCTGCACTTCTTGCAGCCGCCCTTATGAGCCTGGCATATCTGCACCGGCTTATCCCTGCTTACAAGGCGGAGGTCTGCGGGGTCAGAGAGCGTGATAGTTTCCTTGCACTCATTGCACAGGAGCTTTACGAGTCGCTGTGCGATGATACCAACCAGCGAGGAAGCTACCATGTACGGCGCAACGCCCATGTCCACAAGGCGGACGATAGTGGAAGCCGCGTCGTTGGTATGAAGTGTTGAAAGCACGAAGTGACCGGTGATAGCGGCTCTGATCGCGATATCTGCGGTCTCGCCGTCACGTATCTCACCGACCATTATGATGTCAGGGTCCTGACGGAGGATAGATCTCAGCGCAGCCGCGAAGGTCATACCTGCCTTGGCGTTGATCTGGCACTGGTTTACACCGTCGATCTTTTTCTCGACAGGGTCCTCAACTGTTACGATGTTTACGTTAGGCTTGGAAAGCTCGCCGAGGGTAGCGTACAGTGTAGTAGATTTACCGGAACCTGTAGGGCCTGTAACCAGCATAACTCCGTTCGGGCAGCGGATTATCTGCTTGAACATCTCGTAGTTATAATCCGTCATACCGAGGTCGGTGATCTTTCTGGTCTTTTCATCTGCGGTGGAGAGCAGTCGGATAACGCACTTCTCGCCGTAAACGCAGGGGATAGTAGATACACGGACGTCCAGGTTGATACCGTCGATCTTCATACCGAATCGGCCGTCCAGCGGGATACGCTTCTCAGCGATGTTCATACCGCCGAGGATCTTGATACGCGTGATAAGGGAGTTATGCAGCGCGATGGAAACCTTCATAGCCTCCTGCTCGACAAGCTCGCCGTCTATTCTGAATCGGATACGGGTGCGGGTCTTGAAAGGCTCGATGTGAATATCCGACGCGTTTATTCTGAACGCGGTCTCTACCATCGTGTTTACCAGTCGAACGATAGGCGCGTTGTCGATACGCTCGCCGGACTGTGTGTCCACCTGGTTCTGCTGGGCTGCGGCCGCCGCCTCGTCGTCCAGCTCGTTCATAACCTTGTTAACGGTCTGCTGCGAGTAGAACCTGCCGATAGCCTCCTCGATCTGGGTCTTGGTGGATATCTGCGGGATTATCTCCATGCCGGTCTGAACCTTCAGCTCCTCGAATATGTAGAAGTTGATAGGGTCGTTGGAAGCCACCATAAGGCGGTTGTTGTGCATATCGAACGCGATGACCGTCTTTTCCCGGGCTGTAGCCTCCGGGATTTTCATTACCGCGTCCTTGTTTATCTGCACTGACGCAAGGTCGACGAACGGCACCTTCAGTCTGATAGACAGCGCCTGCGCAAGCTGAGTTTCAGACACCAGCCCCATCTCAAGCATAACGTCGCCGAGCATTTTGCCGCCGCTCTGCTTCTGCTTGTCGAGAGCCTCCTGAAGCTGCTTTTCATTGATGAATCCGTTCTCCACCAGTATCTGACCGATGGGAAGGTTTCTGATAGGTCCAGCCATTATGAATGATCTTCCTTTCTGGTATTAGCGGGAGCCCCGCCGTAAAACCGCCCCTGCGGATATTTCTTTATAGAGTATTGCTGAATTAAGCTAAGTTCTGCCTGCCGTTATTTTTCAAAACTCCTTGCAAAAACCATTTGTTTATGGTACAATGAAATCAGTTTTCAGAAAGGAGTCATGATAATGACAACAGCTATTTACATCGTGACCTGTGTTTTCGTATTCGTGTTCGGCTCTGTTATCGGAAGCTTCCTCAACGTGGTGATATACCGCACGCCGCTGAAGCAGTCGATAATCACGGAGCCGTCGCACTGTTTTTCCTGCGGAAACCGCCTGAAGTGGTACGATATGTTCCCGATCTTCAGTTGGATCATTCTGCGCGGAAAGTGCCGGTTCTGCGGTTCAAAAATCTCTCCACGCTACATGATCATGGAAGCGGTCTGTGCGGTCTCCTACCTCGGAGCCTACCTGGTATACGGCTTCTCATGGGAATTCGCCGTGGCGTGCGTCCTGTTCGCCGTACTTATAGTACTCAGCGGTATAGACATCGACCACTTCGAAATACCCTACTGGTGCAGCATAACCGTCGGCGTGCTGGGCATCGCGTCGTTCTTCATTCCGTGGGGACCTGAAATGCTCGCCCCCTGGTATGAACGCCTTATCTCCCTCGGAGTTGTCGCCGTGATGTTCTTCATTCTCGTGCTTGTCGGAGGAATGGGCGGCGGCGATCTTCAGCTCATGCTCGGAGCCTCGCTGCTTCTCGGCTACCGCGTGTTCCCGGCGCTGTTCGCAGGGATCGTGCTCGGCGCGATCTACGGTATCGTCAAGAAGTTCCGTGATAAAAAGGCGGAGCAGGAAGTAACAGAGAAGATCCGCCAGATCGTGACCGACTGGTATCAGCAGCAGCTCGACAGCGACGTAGGATACGTCAAGGAAGGTTGCAGCGACGTTATCGTCGGCAGCATCTCAGGCGGAACCACCGACATTGAGTGGGAGTTCCTGGACGAAGACGCATGGAAGGGTCTGCCGGATAAATCTGCGCTCAGCCGCGCAGTACGCGAGCAGATAACCACCGAAAGGGAAGGCACGTTCCGCATTCGTATCAAGGAGGATCTCATCGAAAAGGTGAAGTACTCCCGCCGAATGGTATTCGGACCATTCCTGGCAATAGGAATCGCATACGCGTTCCTGTTTGGAAGCCAAGTCATCAACTGGTATGTCGGCCTGATGTTCCCGGGTTGATAATGTAACCATAATATATTCCGCACCGCACATTTAAGGCGGTGCGGAATTTTTTATTATGGCGTTGTGGGTGTAACGGCGAGGGTACGCTTGATATAATAGATGTAGATATCGCGCGGATCTCCGTCTGCCATTGCGTCAAAGGATACCGGGCTCGCCGGGGAAACTGTGATATTGTAATCCTCAGCCTTTCCGCCATGCTTGAGCATTCCCTTTATGTTCCTCATCTCAGAAATGCCCTCTCCGTAATAGATCATGGTTTGACGTGCGGAGTCCCTGTAAGCATTGATCGTAAACTTGAGTGCGTCATTCCTTAACAGGGGCGCGTTCTCGATCTTGCCATAGTCGCCGTTTTCAGGCTGAACTATCTCGAACGTCATGTACAGATCGTTGTAGAAGCAGTCGCTGAACACCTTCCTGGGTTTCTTGGAAGCGTCCACGCCTGGTTTATCCTCGTAAATCTTGCCGTTGGACGTGCTGTCAACCTTTTCCTCATACAGATAATACATGCTGGTTGCAGCGTCGTACTTCAGACTGAGGCACTTTAGCTGATACGCCTGGTTAGAGCTGTTGGCAGAATTGCAGTAATCGTTCATCGACTTGATTCTGTCGAGATTTGCCGAGTTACTCATCAGCGTAGCATAGTCTGTGTTGGAAAACACAGCGACCTGGGTCGCATAGCGAATACTGTGAACAATATAATCGTTGATGCAGGCCGCAACACTCTGTGCCGACTGATCCTTCTGGTTATCATTGAAGTTCCTTACTATGGGCGCAATGAACATCATCATGCCGCCCATAAGTATAGCCAGAAGCGCCACCGATACAACGACCTCAACGAGAGTAAATCCGCCTTTGTTTCGCTTCTTCAGAAGCCGGATCATAGATTTCATGTCAATCCTCCTCATGCTTCCGAAGTTGATGTATCGCCAGAAGGTGTTTCCGGTGCTTTCTCCTCCTTCGGGAATGCACCGAAAATATTTACGTGCTTGATCGTGCCTGGATCGTCATGCGGTCCTTCTTTACCGATCTCTACCGTCTCAATATACGGTGTGAAAACGAAATAGTTGCCGTCCTTGGTGCTGGTCTGATCGGTTTTGCTGGTGCCGAAGATCTTGTTCAGATCGTTTACGTCGATTTCAGATTCAAGCGTTACCCACATTTTCTTTTGCGTATTATCAGAAAACAGCGAGTAACTGCACTTCATTCTGCTGCCAACGCACAGCACCCTGGAATTAGGCGTACAGATGTCAAATTTGTAATAATCCAGATTTGAACCTTCGCTCTTGGGAATAGGATTTGTTCCATTATGCTGGATATATCCGTAGTCAAGTATCTTGCATGGAAACAGCATCTTAAACTGAGCGAGATACTCGTTCTGTGTTCCCACCAGTGTGCTGGAGTAGGTCAGAATATCAAACTCGTACCTGTACCCACCGCTTTCGACCGATCCAAGATCTGTAGCCTTTATATCGATCTCTGCAATTCCGTTTGCGCCATAGATACGTGAATCCAGTCGCTCCAAAACGCTTCCTGAAGTTTTATCGCCCTTTTTACCGTTATCGTCAACAGCATTATAATTGACGTTGCCGATATAATAGTCAAGCTCAATATTATTGTCGTCAGTAGCAGCATTCGGATTTCCTACGGAATAGTCAACGGAGACATTACCAGCGCCATCTGTAAAATTAAGCTGGATCGTACCGTCCTTAGCAGTGTAGTCAGTTTTCTGAGTGTTCAGATAATACTTTTCCTTCTGCTCGGCGATCTCATTTTCAAGGTCGATATTGCCTTGTCTCGTTCTCATGGTAGTATTAAGGATCATTGCGATCATCGCCGCCATAATTGAGAAAATGACAAAAGCTACCAGTACCTCAACGATGGTGAATCCCCGACGGGATAAGATTTTTTTAAACATAAGTCACTCCCCCAAGGATCAATATCCATGAACACGCCATACTCTGCTTCCGCTAGGCTGGAGACTATCCATATCCTCTCCGCTTATCTGAGAGATGGTACGCTCTGGCTGAGCAAAAACGTAATTATACGGACCACTCAGTGCGATATCGGATACTATCATACCGCCTACGTTCTTGACGCCGCCGCCACCGGAACCTACGCAGACATAGGTCATGTACGGTGCATAAACATAACCGCAGAATACGTTCTGCATGATCGCGTCTTTTGTCATCTTATCAACACCGAGCTGGATATCGGCATTTTCAAGAACTGATATAACAAACGCATTAACATTCGGATAATAGCAATCTGATGAGTAACCGCTGCTGCCGTTCAGCGATTCGCCAAAGCAGCTCGTGTAGTATTCTACAATATTACTCTTTATGCTGGAATGTGACGCATAGAATGCGTCGACTTTACTTCTGAGGATTCTTCCTCTGCAAAGGGAGTCCTTCTTGCCTTCATTTACCTTTTCTACATTATGTGCTTCATATGAGCCGCCATGCGAAGAACAGGTATAAACAGCGTCATCTCCTGTACCCACCTTGGTGTAGCTGCAGGTACCGTCAGGGGTTTTCAGAATGAAATCACCACTCTGAATACTCTCATTCAGTTTTATATAAAGGTCATCAGGCTTTTCAAAATAGGGCACGCCGCTATCCGTGTATTTTATCGATCCTCCGCCCATCATGAACCACGCAATGTGTCCGAAGAATTCACGGTCGGTCGCCTGGTAAGTAACGCCGTCAGGCACGTCGATAACAACGGAGCCGCGACCGACAATAACCACAGAAATACGTCTGGACGAATCTGTGTCAGGGAACCACATAAATGTTTCATATTTTCCGTCGCCATCGTTATCAACGTTTCCGCTTAATCCAATGGTGAGAACATTATTAGGGTCATCTCCCGTATCAAGGATAATGGTGAAGTTTGTCGGAGAGTCGCTTCCATCGCCCACGTCTCTGACAGTTCCAATAGTGCAGTCATCTTTTATATAATGAATATACTTAGCGTCTGCGGTACCGCATTTTCTAAATGTGATGGGGTTTTCTGTCAGTCCCGATGTCTTTGCCTGCCACTTGGGGAATACAGAGGCGCCGATTCTATTATCGAGTATCTTGGTCGATTCGGTGATCGCATCATTGAAAACCTCTTTATTCGTGGTCATATCGTGAATTACAAGTTCTCCGGTATTTACCTTTCCACCAGGAATTGCACTCTTCATCGTGCCGTTCAGGTACAAACTGCTGAATTTGTGCCAGTTACTGTCCTTAACGATGATATCGCCCTTTACATACAGATTGCCCTTGAAGCTGATAGGATTGCCCTCTATATATAAGTCGCCGAAAACATATACATCTGTATATTCGCCGAAATCACGGCTGCCGTACGCTGACGCGATCATATCGCCGCCAACGATGATCTTGCCTCTTTCTGAAGAGGATTTTCCAAGCTCAAACGTAGACGCAGTGCAATCCTTGCCTATCGTAAGATTGTTGCCGAATACCCATGTCAGCGGCTCATCAAACGGCTTAAATGTCGATTGATCATTAAATAATGCACCGCCAGCGCAGATGATATCCATATTAAGCATTACGTCGCCATCGCCGGCAGCGTTCTTATCCTTGGCAAATACGGTATACTCATTGTCGCAGTAAACCGTAGAATCTGACGTGATCGAGGAGATCCACACATCGTTAGGGAGGTATCCGGTACTGGTAAAGAATCTGTCGATAGGCTCCATCTGCGTGGGTTCGCCATTCTTAGAACGAACCAGCGAATGCGTGGTCTCAGCAATACCGTTCTTCTGAACCGTTACTGCGATGTCGTAAACATTCCAGTCCACGCCGGATATTGTCTCATTGTTCAGACGCTTGATATCAACCGTGTATGCGCCAATGGCAGAGTCTTCCTTCGTTCCGCCGAAAGCGGCAAAGTCGTTGCCGTTTGTGGTTATAGTCTGACCCGCTTTCATTGTGCTGATCTTCTTCATTATCGTAGTGCTTGCATTTTTGCTGTCAGATATATATGCAGTAAAAATATCAGCCACTGACGTAGAAGTAACATACGCCTGCTCCTGATCAAACGTTGCATACTGCACCTGTCTGGACGATAGCACAGACATGTACATCGCAGTCACAAGAACGGTAAGCGCAGCCATGGTGCTTACTACCATGAACAATGCGCTTCCGCACGGTGACAGATACTTTCTCAATGCGTGTTTCATTTTTGATTACCTCCAATGCATCTCACGCAGTGCCTTCCTGCGCCACCGGTATTCCCATGCTGAGCGGCGCAGGAGAACGATTCATTATAGTCCCTTGCTCCAAAAAGTGTTACTTCCTAAGGACGATTACTGATTGTTCTGTGAAGAGAGCTGCTCGGTAGGATCCTGCATGCGCTCAATGCTATACATGGTCAGAGTAACGTCGACCTGGCATACGTTCTCCTCAAACGTGGTGGTCTTGTCTTCGTTCTTGTTATTGGTGTTCGCGGTCTCCCCGTCGCCGTCGTCAGCAGCGTTGTTATTGTTGGCGTTCTGATCCTGCTTGCCTACTGTCTTGCCGGTGTCCTTTTCAAGGCGGCTCTTACCGTCCTTCTCTGCCTTTGCAGTCAGGTCGTCAACATAGTCTGCGTACTTCTTCTCAACGTCGGTGTCGGTAATGGACAGACCATTTGAAAGGCGGATCGCCTTTCTCATCATGCCGCCGTCCTCCTGCTTGTAGTAATCATTGATGATATCAATGAACTTCAGCATATCATCGGAATTGAGAGTGGTAACTGTGAAGCTTACGTCAATGGAACCCACAGCCTGTGTGCTTGCAAGCGCAGCCTGCATGATCGCCTCTCTGTTCAGAGCCTCGAGTTCCTCTGCGGAAGGCTCCTGACCCTGTGTAGCATATGTCTTGAGGTCATACTCTACAACCGGCTCGGTGGAGAAGCTTACGCCCAGAGTTGAAACGGTAGGCGCGCCGATGGACAGGGAATCAACAGCGATGTTCACGCCGTTGTCCTTGCAGTACTGAATGAACTCTCTGATCTCATTGTCTGCCTCGTAAGGCTTCATTTCTTCAAAGAACATATCCGCGATATTGCGGCCGTCGTTGTATGCGTTGATTACGTCCTCGCCGAGCTTTTCCTTTGTTGCGGCGCGGTCGATGTCAGTCTGAAGCTCTACCTGCTTATTGAGGAGCGAAACAGACGATGTGCCGATTGCCTCAAACTTAGGAACGATGAAAAGGAATATGCCAAGTCCGAGTAAAATAACTACAGCGATCACTAAAACCGCAATTCTTTCCTGCTTACTGAGTTTCATTATTCAGTTACCTCCACATTTTCTTCAGGCTGAGGATTAAGGTCGATAGAAGTTGCATGATCCTCATCGGAGCCGGGTCTGACATTCATGTTCACAGTGAACGTGAATACAGTATCATACTTGGACTCACCGGTAGAAAGGTCAAGGTATGTATTCTCGATGGAAGAATTGGACTTTGAGAAGCCGGAATAGTTGACATTCTGGAAATACGGATCGCCGTACTTGGTCTTTACTTCATTGGTGAGCTTGTCAACGTACTGTGAAGGGATCGGCGTAGGATCGCCGTTGCTGCGTCCCATGAACGTTACGGTAACGCTGTAGTCGCTGATGTTGATGTTGAGGATATCAAGCTCAACGTCGTTGTTCACGATAGACTCGATAGGCTCGGAAACCTTATTGATGATGTAGGTCTGCACCTTCGGCATGTAGTTGAAGAGCTGGGAAGTTGAGCCTACATTGTCGTTATAGCTCTGGAAGCCTGCGAGCATGTTCTCACGGTTGGTAACTATGGAAAGATCGTTTTGCAGGGTAGGATTATCTATCTGAGTCTGAATCTCGGAGATCTGTCCCTGAATTGAGCTGTCAATAGCGCTCAGACCGATAACGATAGCGCCGACCAGGGCAACCGTGCCAACACACGCTCCGGCAAGAGCCATCAGGTAGCCGTTCATGCCCTTGGATTCCTTCGCGGAGGTAGCTTCCAGCAGGTTTATGTGCTCGAGATCCTTGTTTCTGCGGTAGATAGCGCCGATCGCGTTAGCATACTTTGTGAAGTCGATCTCAGCCATGGAGATGACTGTGGAAGGCGCCGCCAGAACGTGAACCGGAACGTTGAACGAGGAGATAGCGTTGGAAAGCTCGATGAAGTTTCCGGTATCGCCGTAGAACATGATCTCCTTCAGGGGCTTTGCGCCCTTGCGGCTCTTGATGAACTGGATCATTCTGAACAGGTTATCAGAAAGCGCACGGATAACATAGTCAGGCGCATTGTCGTAATCTGAAGGATCGATGTTGAAGTAACGGGAGAATACGATCTGGTTATCCTCGTAAAGGTTCATGTTAAGGAATCCCTTATCTATCTGGATAAGCAGCATAGGCATTCTGTCCGCCATCTTAGGAGTGTTGATGATAAGACGCGTTACGGAGTTGTTCGCGATGTTTACGCCCTTGAGGGACAGACCTATGTGCGAGAACAGTCTTACGTAACCGTCAACCAGGCGCTGCGGGCAGGCAGTCGCAATGATCTTGATGAGCTTGTTCTTCTCTTCGTCCTCGGTCTCGCCGGCGATGGTGAAAGAGATGTTGAACTCCTTGGAAACGCCCATGTTCGCCTGTATCATCGCCTCGATAGCAGCGGTGTTCTTAAGGCTCTTGGGCTTGGGGAGCAGCATTTCCTTGTAAACGATGGAGCTGGAAGTAATGGACACGATAGCGTCCTTCTCCGTGATGCCCTTTGTCTTGATGATATCGTTAAGCTCGGCTGCTACCATCGGGACATCGGTGATGTAACCGTTGGAGACCATACCGAGGGTCAGCTCACGCATGTCAGCGTCCTGAACTCTGATCTTGTTACCGCTGTGTACACCTCTGACCAGCTTTATTTGTCTGTCAGTAATATCAATTGAAAGCATATTTTCACCTCAAAATAATCTGTAGTTGTTGATTATGACGCACTGGTCATACCGCCGTAGAGCATCGGGAATATAGCCGCCAGAACCAGACCGATAGCCACGCCCATGATAATGATCATGACAGGCTCGAGCATTCCGACCAGCTTGGTGACTGCGGTGTCGCCCTCTTCCTCGTAGTAGTCAGCCGCTTTTGAAAGGATGGTATCCAGCGTACCGGACTCCTCGCCGACGTAGATTATCGAGGTGAACATGCCCTCGAATATCTCAGTCTTTTCGACCGCCTTCGACATGCTTTCACCGAGCTTGATGTTGTCGACAACTTCCTCGAAGCGTTTTGTTACATAGGTATTACCAAGTACGGATACGGACTTCTCAATACAGTCTACCATTTGCAGACCCGCTGCGTAAAGGTTTGACATGTTGCGCGCGAAACGTCCGGTATAGATAGTGGAAATAAGCTTTCCGACCTTAGGTATTCTGAGGACAAGTTCGTCCATTCTGAGCTTTATTGCGGGAGTTCTTCTGCATATCCAGAACAGAACCACGATAGCCGCGATGACGATAAGATAAACGTACCAGTAGTTGATAAGCGAATCAGAGAACGCGATCATGCCCTTTGAAAGCGGAGTCATATCCTCCGGATCCATCATGCTGGTGAAGGTCGGCAGGATCATCGTGAACATCAGTACGATGACCGCCAGAGCCAGGACAAGCAGAATGATAGGATAAACCATCGCGCTCTTGATCTTGTTGTTCGTCTTGTTTGCGTTCGCGAAGTGGTCAGATACTCTTACAAGGATCTGGTCGAGCGTACCGGAGGATTCACCGGCTGCGACCATGCTGACGAACAGATCCGGGAAAACGCCCGGCTTCTGCTCAAGGACCTCCGAGAAGGATTTACCTTTCTGTACCTCCTCGTAGATATCCAGAAGCACTCGCTTCGCCTTCTTGTTTGTCTGCTGCTCCTGAAGTATGTAGAGCGCCCTGACAAGCGAAAGACCTGCGGAAGTCATCGACGCCAGCTGACGGCTGATGAACGATACTTCCTTGGTTTTGAACTTGTACTTCACGTCCACCGCGTCGTTTGCGCCGAGATCGCGGTAGCGCGTGATATACAGATTCCGTTCCTTCAGCTTTTGCTGAAGATCCTGATAATCCTCCGCCATCTCCTGTCCACGGATAGTTTTTCCGTTGATGTCGGTGGCCTGATATGAGAATTTTTTCACCGGATTACCTCCATTCCCCCTGCGGCTTTACTGTGCGCCGCATATGATCATGGAAACAGGGCATACTCCACCCCATACTCCACTATAGTATATTAGATTATACCATATTTTTGCGCTGTTTTCAAGCATTCGCAGGCCGTTTTTGGCTGAATTCGCGCCAAAAACGAGGATTCCCAATGTAGAAAATGAATTCCGCATTATGTGCATTTTGACCAATTCTAATTCACTTCGTACCATTATTTCACCAAATTCACAACACTATGTGAAATCCAAGTGAAAAAATACCGCCTGTCAACAGTCATGAACTGCCAGCCTCGGAAGCAGCGAAGTAGTCATTTATTATAGTATGCAGCTATGTCCCGGATATTGAGGTTGAAATTTCCATGAAATTATGCTATAATCAGAATGTCCATAATATCCGCGCAGGCGGCTGAAAAAGGAGACACCTATGATCGACAAGGATTTACTGAAAAAGGATTTTGACGAATACCTCGCTGAGCTGACAGACGGCGAAAAGCCCACCGCGCCGCAGCTCCATGACGCGCTCGCGCGCTCCATAATGAAGCAGGCGGCTCCGCTGATGGCGAAGTCAGCCCCGAAGGGACGCTCCGCAAGCTACTTCTCCGCTGAGTTCCTCGTTGGACGCGCTGTCTACAACAACCTGATGTGCCTAGGGCTTCTCGACGACGCAGAGGCGCTGCTGAACTCCGCCGGAGCGTCCCTGTGCAGCCTCGAGGAGATCGAGGACGCAGCGCTCGGCAACGGCGGTCTCGGAAGGCTCGCAGCGTGCTTCCTGGACAGCGCGGCTTCCATGAAGCTCCCGCTGACCGGCTACGGAATACGCTACAAGTACGGACTGTTCAAGCAGTCCATCGTCGACGGCTTCCAGAAGGAGGACGCGGACGACTGGACAAAGTTCGGCGACCCGTGGAGCAAACGAGTTGAGAAAGATGCCGTAAAGGTGCACTTCTCCACCGGAGACGTCATGGCAGTCCCCTACGACATGCCGATATTCGGCTACAAGAACGGCTTTGCTGGCACACTGCGCCTGTGGCAGGCTGAGCCGGTCAAAGAGTTCGACTTCGACGCTTTCAACCGCCAGGATTACATGGAAGCATGCCGCTCCCAGATAGAAGCAGAGAACATCTCCCGCACCCTCTACCCGAACGACGACGCACGTCCTGGCAAGCTGCTGAGACTGAAACAGCAGTACTTCTTCTGCGCCGCCTCCCTCCACGACCTGCTCAAGAAACACCTCAAGGCAGGCAGAAAAATTGAGGATTTCGCGGAGTACAACTCGATTCAGCTCAACGACACTCACCCGACTATCTCCATACCGGAGCTTATCCGCCTGCTTATGACAGAATACGGCGTAAGCTTCGAGAAATCCCTTGAGATCGCGCAGAAGACCTTCAACTACACCAACCACACCATCATGCCGGAGGCTCTTGAAAAGTGGGGCACAGACCTCATGGAGGAACTGCTGCCGCAGGTTTATTCCGTGATACTCCGGATAAACGAGGCGTTCATCGCGGATATGTACCGCCGTAATATGCCACGCGAACAGATCGACCAGATGAAGATGGTTTCCGGCGGAGTTGTACACATGGCTAAAATGGCCATCTACTGCTCAAGCTGCACCAACGGAGTTGCGCGTATCCACACCGAGATACTCAAGCACAATGCGCTTCCCGAGTGGTATGAGCTGTATCCGGAACGCTTCCAGAACAAGACGAACGGTATCACGCCGCGCCGCTGGATAGCGCTCTGCAACCCGGAGCTTTCCGCGCAGATCACCGACCTTCTCGGCGGCGAAGGCTGGATAACCGACCTCTCCCGCCTGAAAGAACTTGAGAAATACGCCGGCGACCCCGCTCAGCTTGACCGGTTCAGCCGCATAAAGTCCGCGAAGAAAGCCACACTCGCCGAGTACATCGCAGAGCATGATCGCACAGCCGTCGACGCCGACAGCATTTTCGATATCCAGATAAAGCGCCTGCACGAATACAAGCGCCAGCTTCTGAACGCGTTCTCAATAATGTACATCTACTTCGGGATAAAGGACGGAAGCATTAAGGATTTCTACCCGACGACATTCATCTTCGGCGCGAAGTCCGCACCCGGATACGCCCGCGCCAAGGCCATCATCAAGTACATCAATGAAATTGCCGCGCTCGTAAATTCCGACCCGGCCGTGAAGGGTCTTATCAACGTTGTATTCGTTCAGAACTACAACGTTTCCTACGCTGAAAAGCTGGTTACAGCCGCAGATATTTCCGAACAGATATCCACCGCGGGCACCGAGGCATCCGGCACCGGAAACATGAAGTTCATGCTCAACGGCACCGTAACGCTCGGAACCTACGACGGCGCAAACGTTGAAATAGCCGAGGAAGCCGGAATAGAAAACAACTACATCTTCGGCGCAAGGGTAGAGGAGCTTGAAAAGATCATGCCTTCCTACGACCCGCGCAAAATTTACGCTTCCGACCCGCAGATCGCCCGGGTTCTGGACACCCTCATCGACGGCACGTTCTCCGACGGCGGAAGCGGAGCCTTTCGTGAGCTGTACTATGCGCTTCTGGACGGCGCAAGCTGGCATGTTCCGGATCACTACTACCTGCTCGGCGACCTGCACAGCTACGTTGAAGCGAAGCTGAAGGCAAACGCCGATTACCGCGACGACCGCGCGGGATTCCTCCGCAAGTGCTGGATAAACATGTCCAATGCAGGGAAGTTCAGCTCCGACCGCACTATCGCCGACTACGCTAAGGAGATCTGGAGGATAGCTCCCGATAAGTAAGGCGTTTTCCCGAAAAATTCAGAAAAAGTTCCCCTATGGCACTTGACAAGGGGGAACTTTTCTGATATAATAGTGTAGTTAAGACTGAAAAGTCTTACCCCTTTCTCGTGCAATTCCGCACGGGATATATATCCATAAGGAGGTGCTATATAAATGGCAAAGTTATCTGAGAAGTATGAGGCTATCATCGTTTTCTCCCTGAAGAAGACTGAGGACGAGATCAAGGCGCTCACCGCAAAGTTCGCTGACCTCATCAAGGCAAACGGTACCCTTACCAACATCGACGAGTGGGGCAAGAGAAAGCTCGCTTACGAGATCAACTACGAGGGCGAAGGCTACTATGTACTCTACAACTTCGAGTCCAAGCCTGACTTCCCCATGGAGCTTGAGCGTGTCATCAACATCACTGACGGCGTTCTCCGTTCCATCGTTGTACTCGCACAGGGTCAGCAGCAGTAATTTCCGCAGGTAAAGCCGCGATTATTTTCAGGAGGTGTCGTTATGTACAATAAGGTAATTCTTATGGGCAGAATAACCCATGACTTAGAGTTGAAGACCACTCCCTCAGGTGCAAATGTCTGCTCGTTCAGCATTGCTGTAGACAGAAGGTTTCAGCAGAAAGGCGAAGAAAAGAAATCTGATTTCTTTAATATCGTCGCATGGCGTCAGCAGGCTGATTTCGTTACCCGTTATTTCGGAAAAGGCAGAATGATACTCGTCGAAGGCGAGCTTCAGACTCGTTCCTATACCGATAAGAATGGAATGAACGTCAGAGTCACCGAAGTAATCGCAGACAGGCTTTGCTTCACCGGTGAAAAGGCTCAGAACGGCTCCTACGGCGATTATGCCGCTTCCGTTCCGAACGCTGCACCCGCAGCGCCGGCAAGCGCTCCGCAGCAGTCCGCGCCCGCACAGGCGCCAGCGGCTGATTTCAGCGGTGCCTCCGGCGATCCCTATCCGTTCTAAAAATCCGTTTACTTGAACAATAAAGGAGGTTCAGTATCATGGCTGAAAAGTTTGATAGACCGGCTCACGCAGTTAAGCGCCCCAGAAAAAAGGTTTGCCAGTTCTGCGTTGATCGTTCTGAATTCATTGATTACAAGGACGTTGCTAAGCTCAGAAAGTACATGACCGAGCGTGCTAAGATCCTTCCCAGACGCGTAACAGGCTGCTGCGCTTATCACCAGAGAGAGCTCACAACAGCTATCAAGAGAGCTAGACAGATCGCTCTCATTCCCTACACCGCTGAGTAATTTCGCGGTTAAGCCGGTATCCGGCTGACAAGATTTCAACTTTTTTCAGTAACACAATTTTCCCCCCGGAGCTTTCCGAGGGGACTTTTGTTTAATTCGGAATTCTGAATGCGGAATTCGGAATTATGGTGCGCGCTGCGCGCGGGATTTTGATTTGCTGAAAGCGGATAGGGCGCTAAATTATAGTTTCCAAATCAGACCTTCAGGCAAACAAAAGCGGAGCTTTTCAGCTCCGCTTTGTATTATGCATAAGTGCTGAACATCGCGCCGATGTTGTAGGTATAGCTCGGTGTGACAGTGTTCGAATATGAGAACAGCCCGCCGGAGCTTCCCTGCAAACGCTTGATCTGCTCCGCTTTCTGAGTTACCTTAGAAGCGAATCCGCCGCGTCCGAACGTAGACTTGAACTCGTAAGCCTTGATGTCGGTCAGCTTATCCTTGTCGAAACTGAGCTTGTTGTCGCTGCCTACCGTGACGCCCGCGCGCTTGAGCGCACTGCTGTACACCTTAGCGGTGTTCACCATGATAACACCCTTCTGGAGCACCGACTGATTCTCGGACTCGCTGAGCGCGCCGATCATGTCGTTGTAGTCGTCAACAAAGCTCTGAATCTTCTTGGAAGCTGCCTCGGTATCGACCTTGTCGTCAAAACCTAAACCGTTGGCGTAGTCCGCGAGTGCGTCAGCCGAAGCCGCCGCGCTGTTCGCCGCAGACTTTACGGTAACGGTCTTGTCAGCCTTTTCCGTATCCTCGCTGTCGGGGAATATGGAATTGTACAGCTTCTTATACTGTGCCTTAAAGTAGTCGTTCTTGCCTTTCAGGATATTTTCCATCGCGTCGCTGGACGACACCGTGGACTTTCCTGATGAGAAAGTGCTCTTTGAAAACAGACTGCCTGTGCTTACGCCTGTTTTCGCGGAAGCCTGTGCCATCTTAAGCTGAACCATTGCCATACTGCCTACTGTTGCCATAAAAACACCCCCTAAAGAATTTGATTATTAAAGTGTAGTAACCTTATCTGGAAACTTTTCTCACGATCGCGATAGGCGTCTGCTGAGAGCACTGGTCAAGGGGATTATCCTTGAACGCCTGTATCGGGAACTCATCGGGCATGTCCTTGCGGGGTTTGCCGAGTACGTTCGCGCCGATATCGTTCGCGTCGATGATAACAACGTCCACCCCGAGGTACTTTGTGAGCCTTTCGGCAACCTCGTCGGGCTTATCAGGAGCCATCTTCGCATAGTGGTTGTAAGGCGGCAGCGTATATTCGCACGGACCGTCGATAGCGCGCGCCTTCATTCCGCAGATGTTGTAGAATACGCCGTGCTTGCCGAACAGCTTGCCGATAGCAGCGCAGAACGCCGCCCACAGCACCTTGACTCTGCCGACCTCGCGGATACACAGCTCCATCGTCTCGGGCATTCCAAGACCAATGCCGTAGTTCGTCTTAACAACGAAGTGCGACAGGATCTTTGCCAGCCTGGAGACCTTGATCTCCTCGATTGGGAACGCACGTCCCTGGGAGATCGCAACGATCTTCTCCGACATGATTATTGTATCGCCGGGCTGGATATACTCCCTGACATACTTGTCGAGGACGTCCTCCAGCACGTCGTCCTTTGTGATAACGTGGGTTTTTACGGGATATCTTGCATACCTGCCGTAATCCGTATCTATCTCAAGATTCTTGCCCTCGTTGGGCTGAAAAGGCATTTCCATTTCGTTTTCCCCTATTTCCCCGGATATTACAGGCAGTTATCAGCCCACTCCGTATACCTTTCTGTATTCTTTCATCTTCTCAACGTACTCCTTGCCCGGGATAACGTCGTTCTCCAGAGCGTCGATGATATCGTTGATGGTGACGATGGAGTAAACCTTAACGCCGAACTCGTCGTAAACTTCCTGCACAGCGGACTTGTCAGAGGTAAGACCCTTCTCCATGCGGTCAACGGTGATGATCATACCCTCAATGTCGATCTTTGCGGCGCTCTGGAGCTTCGGCAGAACCTCGCGCAGAGCCTTGCCGGAGGTCATAACGTCCTCGATGATAACGACCTTCTCGCCGTCCTCAAGGGTCTTGCCTACGAACATTCCGCCCTCGCCGTGATCCTTGACTTCCTTGCGGTCAAAGCAGTAGTTCACGTCAACGCCGTGCTTGTTGTAGAGCGCTGTGCACGCGGAAACGGAAAGCGGGATCCCCTTGTAAGCCGGACCGAAAAGGGTCTGCGGCTTCAGACCGTTCTCCATAATGCACTCAGCGTAGAACTCGCCGAGCTTTGCGAGCTGCGCGCCGGTCTTGTAGTTGCCGGCGTTGATGAAGTAGGGGGCAAGTCTGCCGCTCTTAAGGGTGAACTCGCCGAATTTCAGCACGCCGCTGTCTACCATGAACTTGATAAAGCTCTCTTTATATGTCATCTGTTTTTCCTCCAATGCCCGCAGGCATAATATTTCATTGTTTATATTATATCACAGTAATAGTATAATTGCAAGGGTCTGAGCAATTTTTTTCCTGCACAGCACAGGTTATCGTCACGCGTAGAAAAAACTCCAAAAAAACTGCGGGTTTATTGTGCAATTGCGACATACGGCATACATAAAAGCGCCGTTTTATCCATGCAAAGCGACATCGTGTAACAGGTTTTACGTTTTCAACATGTGCATTTTGGTAAAAATCAAGTGGTTTTTCCCTTGACATTTTCGTTATTTTGTAGTAAAATAACTATGGGCTTTTCTGCACGGGGCTACCCGGCAGGAGCAGCTTACGTTTTTTAATATCTATTGTATAGATGTATGATAGACGTAGTGGCGGTCTAATATATAATAAAAGGAACCCGTTACCTATGCGGCTTCCGCGGCTCCGGGGGGAACTGCGGCGGTCAGTCTGCCATGATTTTTCAGTGCCAGCACTGTTTCAAAAGATTAACGCAGCATAGCACTGCGATGAAAAAACCGTTCCGTATGGGCGGCAGATTCATTCCAACAATTGTATATTATTCCCGCCGATCATTAAGAAGGAGGGAAACGAAAAAGATGGATCCAATAATAGCGGTAATAATCGCAGTTGCGGCATTCATCGTCGGCGCAGCCGCAGCAGGATTTATCTGCTTCAAAATGGGCGTGAAGCACCGCATTAAGACTGCGGAAGCTCAGTTTGAATCCGCAGAGAAGGAATCGGCGCGCATTATCGAAGAAGCAAACGTAAAGGCCGAAGACCGCAAGAAAGCAGCTCTCGTTGAAGCAAAGGACGAGATCTACAAGATGCGCTCAGACGCCGAAAAGGAGATCAGCCGCTTAAAGGGCGAAACCGACCGCGAGCTGAAGGAACGCCGCGGGGAGCTCTCCCGTTCAGAGCGCCGTCTCCAGCAGAAAGAGGAAAACCTCGATAAGAAAACCGACAAAATGGAGCGCTATGAAGAACAGCTCCACCAGAAGCACAAGAAAGCGGACGAGAAGATCGCAGAAGCCGAGCAGCTCAAGACCGAGCAGGTCGAAACCCTCGAGCGCATTTCCGGCTTTACCACCGATCAGGCAAAGGAACACCTGCTGTCACTGTTAGACAGCGAGCTGACTCACGAAAAGGCTGTAAAGATCACCGCCTACGAGCAGAAGCTCAAGGACGAGGAGGACGAGATCGCGAGAAAGCACATCTCCCTTGCCATCTCCAGACTTGCAGCAGACACCGTGTCTGAATCCGCAGTATCCGTCGTTGCTATTCCGAACGACGAAATGAAAGGCCGTATCATCGGCCGCGAGGGACGCAATATCCGCGCCCTTGAAACGCTCACCGGCGTTGACCTTATCATCGACGACACCCCCGAGGCGATCACCCTGTCGAGCTTCGACCAGGTTCGCCGCGAGATCGCGCGTATCTCCCTTGAAAGGCTCATTCAGGACGGCCGCATCCACCCCGCCCGCATTGAGGAGACCGTCGAAAAGGCGCGTAAGGAAGTCGAGCAGCGTATCCGCCAGGAAGGCGAGCGCGCAGTTATGGAGACCAACGTCAACGGCCTCAACCACGAGCTTGTCCGCCTGATAGGCAGACTGAAGTACAGAACTTCCTACCGCCAGAACGTACTCAGCCACTCCATCGAGGTAGCCCACCTCGCCGGAATCATGGCAAGCGAGCTTGGCGTTGACGCAGCCCTTGCAAGACGCGCAGGTCTGCTCCATGATATCGGTAAGGCTCTTGACCACGAGATCGAAGGTTCGCATGTACAGATCGGCGTTGACGTATGCCGCAAGTACAAAGAAAACCCCGAGGTCATTCACGCTATCGAGGCTCACCACGGCGACGTTGAGTGCCGCACGGTAATCGCAGCGCTCGTACAGGCAGCCGACGCGATCAGCGCAGCCCGCCCCGCAGCAAGAAGCGAGAACTACGAGAACTACATAAAGCGTCTCGAAAAGCTCGAGGAGATCTGCTGCTCCTACAACGGGGTCGAGAAATCCTACGCTATTCAGGCAGGCCGCGAGGTTCGTATCATGATCAAGCCGGAGACTATCACCGACGACGGCATGAAGGTTCTTGCCCGCGACATCGCCAAGCGCATAGAAAACGAAATGGAATACCCTGGTCAGATAAAGATCAATCTTATCCGGGAAAGCCGCGCAGTAGATTACGCGAAATAAAAACCGGCGCTCCCTGCGGCATACCTGCGGGAGCGCTTTTTTTATCCTATAATCAGAGGAGTATATACTTATGATACTATTTGACGCGAATAAATGCGTTTCCTGCAACTCCTGCATACGCGCCTGTCCGACGCCCGAGGCTAACAAGGCGGTGCAGACCGAGGACGGAAGAACCGTCTACAATATCGATCCCGACAAATGTATCCGCTGCGGCGCCTGCGTCAAGGACTGCTCCCACGGCGCGCGTACATACGAAGACGACACCGCCGGCTTCTGGAACGACGTCAAAGGCGGAAAGCAGGTCGTACTGCTGGTCGCGCCGTCAATCAAGGTGGCGTTCGACGGCTGCTGGCGCAACGTGCTGGAATTCCTGCGCAGCAACGGCGTAAAGGACATCTACGATGTCTCCTTCGGCGCGGATATCTGCACATGGGCGCATATCAGGTATCTCCAGAAGAATCCCGGAAAGAAGCTCATCTCGCAGCCCTGCCCGGCTATCGTTAATTATATGCTCAAATACTGCAAGGAGGCTCTTCCTAACCTCTCGCCGGTGCAGTCTCCGATACTCTGCGCGGCAATATACCTCAGAAAGTACCTCGGCGTCAACGCAAAGCTCGCTGCCCTGACCCCCTGTATCGCAAAGCAGGACGAATTCCGCATGACCGGCGTCGTTGACTACAATGTCACATTTCAGCACCTCGGGCAGCTTCTCGAGGAAAAGGGCTTCCACCTCGCCGACCAGAAGGGAAAGCGCTCCGCGTTCGAATTCAGCGGGCCGCAGGGTATCATGGGCGCTATCTACCCCAGACCGGGCGGACTCAAGGCGTGCCTGGAGCTTGAGGCTCCATCTCTGAACGTCATCTCCTCCGAGGGCACCGGACATATCTACCAGGAACTCGCACAGTACCCCACCGTGGGCGCCCGCGACCTTCCGGACGTATTCGACGTGCTCTCCTGCGGGCGCGGCTGCGGAAGCGGTCCCGCCATCGGAACTCCGCTTTCCGTCTACCGAATGAGCGGTATCCTGAACGGTATCGAAAAGTATAACCGCAACAACCGCGTTAAAATGGACAGAAAAGGCCGCGACAAGCAGTTTCTCGCCTTTGACAAGAAGCTCGACCCTGCGGACTTCCTGCGGAGCTACACCGCGCACAGCGTAGAGCAGCGCTCCTACACCGACGAGCAGATAGACGAAGTCCTGCACAGCCTCGGCAAGCACACCGACACCGAGATGAACTACAACTGCCATGCATGCGGATTCCAAACCTGCCGCGAACTGGCGAAGGCTATCCTGGACGGCACCAGCCTGCCAAGCTCCTGCTCGCAGTTCACGCTTCATGAAGCGGACCGCCGCCGAGAGCAGATCGCCCAGACAAACGACAGCATAAGCGCTATAACCACGCAGCTCAGCGAGGTCGTTTCAAGGCTGACAGACAGCATTTCCGGAGTTACCTCGGCTACGTCCGGCATTACCGAACTGAACGGTCAGAACAGCCAGCAGGCGGCTGCCCTCGGCGATGTTGTCAAGGAACTCCACACACTCACCGACAACATCGCCGAATCAATGGCGGCAATCGACGAAAGCGTTACCGGCTTCTCAAAAATGACCCGCAATATCAGCGATATCGCCCGCCAGATAAATATACTCGCCATCAACGCAAGCATTGAAGCCGCCCGCGCCGGCGAGTACGGAAAGGGATTCTCGGTCGTCGCGGAGGAAGTGCGTTCCCTCGCGGAGCATTCCCAGACCGCAGTTACCGAAGCGGAAACCTCCAACAAACTGGTGTTCAGCAATATCAGCGACGTAAACGGCATAGTAACCACCATTAACGACAGAATGTCCGATATCCTGACGATGATGAACAGCATGCAGAGCAACATCGCCGCTACCCTTGAAAAGGGCAGCACCATAAGCACGGAGATGTCCGGCGTATCCGAAATAGCCTCCACCGTAGACAATCTTGTAAATCAGGCTGAGGACGTTCTCCACACCGCCGACTGACAGGAGGATAAATGTCAAATCCCACCGATCTGAGGGTCATAAAGACCCGCCAGGCCATACGCATCGCGCTGATATCCCTGTTATCCGAAAAGGAGCTTTCCGACATCACGATATCGGAGCTTTCCGCCCGGGCGCAGGTCAACCGCAAGACGTTCTACCGGCACTACCGCTCGATTTCCGACGTTGTGACCGAATTCGAAAACGAGCTGCTGTCGGATTTCTCAGATATACTGAAAACCAGCAACACGAGCATATTCAACATCGGCTCGGTGCTCGGAGAGATAAGCGCGCTTATAAGCAGCAATCAGGAATATTTCGTGAAGCTGCTGAAGCTCAACCCGGAGCTTTTCAGCACCGGGCGCGTCAAGGCTATGCTCCGGCGCGCTATCGAAATAGCCCTGCGCGACGTGTGCGTCGTAAACGACGAACAGACCCTGCACGCGCTGTCGGAATTCACGGTAAGCGGCGTTCTGTCGCTGTATTCGGGGTGGTTTGACAGCGGCTGCACCGGCTCGCTGGACGTTATAACCGACATTGCACGGAGAATGACCACCGACGGGCTGCGCGGGTTCGTTCCTGCGGAAAAGCTGCATGAAATACTCAAATAAAGGAGCTGAACAGGTGCGTTTCGCAGTTTTATCCGATATCCACTCGAATTACGCCGCTCTGAGGGCGGTCATAGCCGACGCTGAGTCCAGACAGCCGGATTACTGGCTGTTTCTCGGGGATTACGTCACCGACTGCCCCTACCCGCACCGCACGGTGGAGTTCCTGCGGGATTTCTCGCAAACTCACTCCTGCCTTATGATACGCGGCAACCGCGAGGATTACATGATAAATCAGCGGAAAGCCCCGCAGGCGTGGGAATACGGCTCAAAATGCGGAGCGCTCCGTTACTGCTACGAGGATCTCACCGGCGGAGACCTCGACTGGCTGGCTTCGCAGCCGTTCACGCTGCGCCCGGAACTTCCCGGCTGCGAGCCATTCATAATGTGCCACGGTTCACCGGACAGCATAAACTACCTGTTCCACACCAATACCCGGGAAGCGGAGATCATGATCTCCAGGCTCGGGGAGTACGGCTGCCGTCTGATGCTGTGCGGCCATTCGCATATTCCGTTTATTTTTAAGCGGGAGGGGAGAATGCTGGTCAATCCCGGCGCGCTGGGAATGCCGGTAAACGAACAGACCAAAGCACAGTATGCGTTCCTGACCTACAACGGCGAATGGAATCCGGAAATTATTTCGGTGGATTACGACATCGAGCGCACCGCCGAGGAATTCAGCTCCTCCGGGCTGCTGGAAAAAAGCGCAGTATGGGGCAGGGGGCTTCTCGGAACCATTCGAACCGGAATAAACTACACCGTGCTCGCCGTGCGGCTGGTGGAAAAGTACTCGCAGGAGACCGGGCTTCCGGTAACCGACGAGTCCCTGTGGGAACGCGCCGCCAAAGAGCTTCAAATACCGTAATAAAACAAACAGGGCGGATACTCTCCGCCCTGTAATTTTATTCAGTTATGCGGTCAATCAGCCATGATGGTGCAGAGCTTGTTCGTGAACTCTACCGGATCCTCGATCGGCATACCCTCGATGAGCAGCGCCTGAGAATACAGGATATCCGCGTACTCGGCAACGGTATCCTTCTTGTCCTCGGCGTAGAGCTTCTTGAGCTTCTCGAATATCGGGTGGGAAGCGTTGATCTCCAGTATCTTCGCAGCCTTTGCGGTGTGAGCCTGCTCGTCCGGCATTGCGGAGAGCACCTTCTCCATCTCAACCGACAGAGCGCCCTCGCTGGTAACGCATACCGGGTGGGTCTTTAAGCGCTGGGACAGCTTTACCGCCTTTACCTTGCCGCCGAGCTTTTCGGTCATGAAGTCGAACAGAGCCTTATTATCCTCCTCCGCCTTCTTGATTTCTTCCTTCTCAGCCTCGGTCTCAAGACCCAGGTCGTCGGCGGATACGGACTTGAACTCCTTGCCGTTGTAGTCGTGCATCATCTGCGTGGTGAATTCGTCTACATGGTCGGTGAAGTAGAGTATCTCGTAACCCTTGTCGCGAACCATCTCGGTCTGCGGGAGCGCCTCGATACGTGCAATGCTGCTGCCGCTTGCAAAGTAGATGTACTTCTGATCTTCCTTCATTCTGGAGACATACTCCTCCAGAGTGGTGTACTCCTTGCTGAAGCTGCTCTTGAACATCAGCAGGTCCTGAAGGTTCTCCTTGTTCGCGCCAAAACTCTCGTAAATGCCGTATTTGAGCTGTGTTCCGAATGCGTCGAAAAATTTGCCGTACTTCTCGCGGTCGTTCTTCTGGAGCTTTTTCAGCTCGTTTCTGATGGACTTCTCAAGGCTCTTGGCGATGAGCTTTAACTGGCGGTCATGCTGGAGCATTTCACGGGAAATGTTCAGCGACAGATCCTCGCTGTCTACCAGACCTCTTACGAAGCTGAAATAGTCAGGCAGGAGGTCTGCGCACTTCTCCATTATCATAACGCCGTTGGAATAGAGCTGAAGCCCCTTCTCAAAGTTCTTGGAATAGTAATCAAACGGAGCCTTTGACGGAATATACAGCAGAGCGGTATATGTTGCGGTGCCCTCGGTGCTGGTGTGGATATGCGCAAGAGGCGCGTCGTAATCGTAGAACTTATCCTTATAGAACTGGTCGTAGTCCTCGTCCTTCAACTCGCTCTTGGACTTCTTCCAGATAGGCGTCATGCTGTTGAGGGTCTCGGTGACGATCTCCTTTTCGTACTCGTCCTTGCTACCTTCCTTGAGCTTCTCATGCTCAACATCCATCTTGATGGGGTAGCGGATATAGTCGGAATACTTGCGCACAAGCTGCTTTATCTTGTACGGAGTGAGGAACTCGTCGTAGTTCTCCTCCTCGGCGTTGTCCTTGATGTCGAGGATTATCTGCGTACCGTGGTCGTCCTTCTGGGCTTCGGAGATCGTGTAGCCGTCAACGCCTTCGCTCTCCCACATGTAGGCGCTGTCCGCGCCGTATGCCTTTGAAATAACGGTAACTTTCTTTGCAACCATGAATGCGGAATAGAATCCAACGCCGAACTGACCGATTATGTTGACGTCCTCGGTCTTTTCGTTCTCGTTCTTGAACGCCAGCGAACCGGACTTAGCGATAGTACCGAGGTTGTTTTCCAGCTCGTCCTTGGTCATGCCGATACCATTATCGGTGATTATCAGCTTCCTGTCGTCCTTGTTTGCCTCGATGGTTATAGCCATGTCGGAACGTGTGATACCTGTGTTCTCGCTCATGGACTTGAAGTAGAGCTTGTCCATGGCGTCGCTCGCGTTGGATATCAGCTCACGCAGGAATATCTCCTTGTGAGTGTAAATGGAGTTGATCATCATCTCAAGCAGGCGCTTGGATTCAGCCTTAAATTCTTTTGTTTCTGCCATTGTAAACATCTCCTTATATTTCTCGGTGTTATGCCGTTTTTTACAGTTTAGCACTCTATTGTTCCGAGTGCTAAATCTATTATACACCTTTTTCAGAAAAAATCAAGGGGTAATTCACAAATTTTTGAAAATTCGAGGCAAATCTTTTTATGGGAACCTCAAAAAACCGGTGTGAAAAGCAAAAATGGGCAGGGTGTGCCAGATTCTAGGAAAGCCGACGAAGTAAGGCTGTATGCCTTACGAGGAGGTTTGACGACGAAGATGGCGCGCACTGCACATTTTCGCTCACATGAGGTTTTTAGAGGTGACCTTATGACTTTCATCTGAGTTTGTAAATTTATTCTTGTACAAAATAGCCATAATTCCATATTAAAATTTGTGCTGAATTAGGATTGCAAAGGACGCTCAAAAATGATATAATTATATCGTAAATAATTTATGCAAGACAGTATTGTAAGCTTATTTGGCTACCATACTTCTTAATATATTTTCCCCAATTATTTCAGCCGAGTAAAAAGCGCTTTTCCCCAAGCGTTCGGCTAATTTATTTGAGTTTGCCGCAGACACCCCCTTGTCTGCGGAATTTTTTTTGCCCCAAAACAAAATCGGGGCTGATCTTCTCAGCCCCGATAATTATTCTGAAATCCGTGCGGCGCTTTAGCGCTTTACTTTTTGCTCCCCGCGCGGAACGATCTTACCGGCTTATCCTTGCTCGGACAGACGTTCCGCAGAACGCACGCCTCGCATTTCGGCGCCCTTGCGTCGCAGACGTCCCGCCCGTGGTGCACCAGCCGATGGCATAACATCAGACCTTCCTCCGGTGGAACTATCTCACGGAGCTGTTTCTCAACTACTCCGGCGTCGGTGGAGTCCGCCAGACCCAGTCTGTTGGACAGCCTTATTACATGTGTGTCGCACACCATTGCGGGCTTTCCGTAAAGGTCGCCAACGATAAGGTTGGCGGTCTTTCGACCTACTCCCGGGAGCTTCGTCAGCTCCTCTATGCTGTCGGGAACCTTCCCGCCGTAGATATCCCGGAGCATTACGCACATATTTACGATATCCTGCGCTTTCGTCTTGTAAAGCCCGCAGGTGCGTATATACTCCTCCACCTCGCCGACCTCCGCCTCAGCAAACGCGTCGACGCTCGGGAACCGCTCAAACAGCGCCGGCGTCACCATATTCACCCGCTTATCCGTACACTGCGCGGAAAGCCGCGTTGCTATCAGCAGCTCATGCGGTTTTTCATATATCAGCGCGCACTTTACGTCCGGATACTCGCCCCGGAGAAGCTCTATAACCTCTGCCGCGCGTTTTTTCTTCGCCTGTGATACTCGTGCCATCAGTCTTTGTCCTCCGCCGGTGTAAGCTCTGGCTCGGCGGTCTGCGGGACCCTGGAAGCATGAACCTTTAATATGCACCTGTCCTCGACCTGAATTACCACCAGCTTCACGCCCTTGTACTCCACGCTCGGCGGATTCAGCTCGTCGCCCTCTGGGATATACCCCAGCTTGTCAGTGATGAAGCCCGCTATGGTTTCGTAGTCGTGCTCCTCGGGAAGCTCCACGCCGAACAGCCGGAACACCTCGTCCGGGTCTGCTTCACCGTCAATATCATATTCATCCTCGCCGACCTTGACTATTTCGGAGCGCTCGTCGTCGTACTCGTCCTGAATATTGCCCATGACCGCTTCAATGATGTCCTCAAGCGTCACGATACCCGCAGTACCTCCGTATTCGTCCGCAACGACCGCCATGCCGGATTTAAGGCTCGTCAGCGACTTGAACACCTCGGAGCAGGGACATGACTCCGGCACGAAATTAACGCCGCGCACAAAATCGTGGATATCGAACCCGTCAAGGTCAGCCTGACTTTTCCCGACCAGGCACAGCAGATCCTTCACGATGATTATGCCGACTATCCTGTCGATACTCCCCTCGTAGACCGGTATTCTTGAGAATCCCATGTCAAGCGCAAGATAGATGATGTCGTCAAGGCTGACCGACATGTCCACACCGACTATATTCGTTCGGTGCGTCATGACGTCCCCGGCGGTGAGATCCTTGAACTCAAAGATGTTGTTTATCATCTGCGCGGAGCTTTCCTCAATGACGTTCTCGCCGTCGCCGTCGTCGTCAGGGGTCTGCGCCAGCGCATTCACCATGTCGAGGACTTCGTCCTCCGTCACCGCGATGTAATCCGGGCCGAGCGCCTTCTTCAGCAGCTTTGTGATACCCTTGTTGAGCGCCACCAGCCACCCGAGGAAAAACCTCGCCGCTTTGTGTCCGTCCTGCTTTTCGCCGTCGTTCTGCGTGTTACTTCGATTGCCGTCTGCGTCCATGTGTCCTCCGATAGAATCAGTTTAAAACAAGCTCCATGTGTTCCTCAGAACCACGGAAGCCCAGTGTCTCATAAAGGGGTCTGCCGCTGTCCGTCGCGTCCAGGGTTATGCTGGTCGCGCCGCGTTTCGCCGCTTCCTCAAGAAGAAAACCCACCATTTCACGCGCCGCTCCCATTCTGCGAAACTCCCTGCGGGTATATACGTTCATGATGTGCGCCCTTTTCCCCGATGGGTGTGAGTATGTCGGCATTACATTAAGCCAGCATATCGTAGCGCAACCTGCGAGTTTTTCCCCGCAGTACGCAAGCACCGTTGTCTGGCTGCCGTTCCTGAAATATTCCTCGGAAAGCCGCATTATTTCATCAGAAATGCCGCTCTCCGGAACTCCGTTTACTATCGCGAGCATTTCCCGGCGTATCTCAAGAAGCTCCGGCATATCGCCGGGATCGGCCTTTATTACTGTGATACCGCTCATATTCTGAACAGCCTCTCTCCGTTCTCACGGCATATCTCAATCATTTTCTCCGTGGAAACTCCCTTTAACTCCGCCATTTTTGCGGCGGTGTATTTTATCATGCCGCTGTGGGACTTCTCCCCCCGGTGCGGCGCCGGAGCCATATACGGGCAGTCGGTCTCCAGCAGGAGCCTGTCGATAGGCACTGCTTCGCACGCCGCCCATGCCTTCTTTGAATTCTTGAACGTGAGCACTCCTGTGAATCCGACATACATGCCGAGCCTTACGACCTCCTCGGCGATTTCCGGACTGTAGGAGAAGCAGTGCATTACTCCGGCAGGCTTGTACTTCCGGAGGAGCTCCATCGTATCCTCGCAGGCGTCGCGGCTGTGAATTATCACAGGCACATCTAACGTCTTCGCGAGCTGCAGCTGCCGCTCGAATACCTCCGCCTGCAAAACCTTGTCGCAGCCCTCGTAATGGCGGTCGAGACCTATCTCCCCGAGCGCCTTAACGCGCGGAGAGCTCAGCATTCCTGCCAACTGACCGAGCCAGTCGGCGGGAAGTCCCTCGCAGTTCTCCGGGTGTACCCCGACAGCCGCCCATACGAACGGATACTGCTCCGCAAGCTGCATTTCCTCCATTGAGGAATCAAGGTCGTAGCCTACCGCCATTATCTTTTCCACGCCAGCCTCTGACATACTGGAAAGCAGCGGGTGCAGAGCCTCGCCGAAATCGTTTTTTACATAGTGCGCGTGAGTATCAAATATCGCCATTATCCACCTGTATGCTGAACGTTGAAATAGTTATCCATAACGAGCTGGCGCGTTTCATAGCTCTCAAGCGGGAGCCTTCCGCGCCCTCCGAAAAGCTGCTCCGTTTCGTTGAACGCTCCGCGGAAGCTTCTGTCGAGAAGCTCCTGCTTGTCGCCCTCGATGGAGACGCAGTTGAAAAACAGCACCATACGGTCTGCCGTGTTTTCCGCCGTCCAGTAGTCCGGGGAATTCTCGTCTGCGGCAGAGTTGCCGTAGAGCTGCCGTATCTGCCCGAGAAGCTCCTCGGCGTAAAGCTTGGCGCCTACGCTCGGGACGTTCCCGGTGAGCACCTCGCCCTGCTTTACCAGCATTGCGCGGATTATATGCTGAACGCCCTGGGTCAGGAGCTCCGCGCGGCCTTCTCCATCGTTCTGCTTTACCGCGCCGACTTTGTCCTCGCTGTTTTCGCGCTGGGTGAGATTATTGTCGCTCGGCTGCTTCTGGGCTGATCTCTTGGTATACGCCGGCGTGAACGCCGCTTCGGATTTTATGAACGCGTCGGTATGATCCGCCGCCAGCGTCGAGGATTTCTCCTGCGTGCGGTGTTCTGCGGAATGCGTCAGCGTAGTACGGCTTATCGACGAAATATCCGCCATTCTCGAAATATCCAAAAAACCACCCCCAAACAAATTAATTCGGAATTATAATTACGAATTTATCTTATCGTGCTTCCGTTCGGTACGTCCTTGTCTAGGAACAGTACTCTTACATCGTTGTCGCCTGCGTCGCATGCGAGTATCATGCCTTCGCTGAGTTCGCCGCAGAGCTTCGCGGGAGCAAGGTTAGCCACGAATACTATCTTCCTGCCGATCAGATCCTCCGGCTGGTACCAGTTTGCAATGCCGGAAACTATCTGTCTGCCGTTTCTGCCGTCGTCAACGGTGAGCTTCAGCAGCTTCTTTGCCTTCTTTATCTTCTCGCAGGCGGTGATCTCGCCGCTGCGGAGCTTCACCTCCGCGAACTGGTCGATGGTGATAACGTTCGCCTTGTCGAGATCCTCGTCCTCACGGATAGTCTTTGCGGGAGTCAGCAGGCTGTTCAGCTCGTCGATCTCCTTCTCCATGTCGATTCTCGGGAACAGCACCTCGCCCTTGTGAACAGTCACATTCTGCGGAAGGACGCCGAATGTGCCCAGTGTATCGTATGCGGTCATGCTCTCGCCCGCGCCTATCTGCTCCCATACCTTCGGCATGGTCTTGGGCATGAACGGGAACAGCAGACCGGAGCATATACGAATGCTTTCAAGCAGGTTGTACAGTACAGCCGCAAGTCTCGGCATATTCTCCTCGCTCTTTGCGAGAACCCACGGAGCCGTTTCATCGATATACTTATTTGCACGGGAAACTACCTTGAATATCTCCTCCAGCGCCTTGGAAAGCTGCGCTTCCTCGATGAGCTTTGAAACCGGCTCGACCAGCGCCGCAGCCATCGTGCGGAGTTCGTCGTCGATAGGCTCTGCCTTCTTTTCCTCGGGGAGAGTTCCGCCGAAGTACTTGTCAGCCATCGCAACGGTTCTGGAAACCAGGTTGCCCAGGTCATTTGCGAGGTCGGTGTTGATACGGCCTATCATTATCTCGTTGGAGAAGTTGCAGTCGGAGCCGTAGGGCATGTCGCGTAGTATCTGGTAGCGCACCGCGTCAGAGCCATAGCGCTCTGCGAGCACGAACGGGTCGATAACGTTGCCCAGGGACTTGGACATCTTCTGTCCGTTGAAGTTTATCCAGCCGTGGCCGTACAGGTGCTTCGGAAGCGGCAGGTCGAGCATCATCAGAATGATCGGCCATACGATGGAGTGGAAGCGTACTATCTCCTTTGCGGTCATGTGCAGGTCAGCCGGCCAGTACTTGCTGAAATCGTCGTACTTGTCGTTGTCGTAGCCCAGCGCGGTGATATAGTTGGAGAGCGCGTCTACCCACACGTAAACAACGTGTCCGGGGTCGAAATCCACAGGGACTCCCCATTTGAAGCTGGTTCTGGAAACGCACAGATCCTCAAGTCCGGGCTTGATGAAGTTGTTTACCATCTCGTTAACGCGGCTCTTCGGCTGGAGGTAGTCGGTCTCGGTGAGGAACTTCTCCACCTTCTCGGCGTAGTCGGACAGGCGCAGGAAGTAAGCTTCCTCGTGGGCGTCGATGACATCTCTGCCGCAGTCGGGACACTTGCCGTTCACAAGCTGGCTCTCGGTCCAGAAGCTCTCGCAGGGGGTGCAGTACTTGCCAGTGTACTCACCCTTGTAGATATAGCCCTTGTCGTAGAGGGTCTTGAATATCTTCTGCACCGCGGAAACATGATAGTCGTCAGTGGTGCGGATAAATCTGTCGTAGCTTATCCCCATGGTTTCCCAGAGGCGCTTGAAGTTCGCAACGATCTCGTCAACGTACTCCTTCGGAGTTACGCCCTTTTCCTCTGCCTTCAGCTCTATCTTCTGACCGTGCTCGTCGGTTCCTGTCAGGAACATTACGTCATAGCCCTGCATTCTCTTGAATCTTGCGATGGTATCACACGCTACGGTCGTATAGCAGTGACCGATATGCGGATTTCCCGACGGATAGTAGATCGGGGTGGTGATGTAATATTTTCCTTTACTGCAATTACACATTGTTATTATTACCTCTTTTTCTACTTATAGTGATAATCAACAGGAAACTATGTTCATTGAAGATTATTATTGTGCTATTTTATTATATTACTTTTCACTGCAATTTGCAAGCATACCGAAAAAAATAAAGGAATTTTTACATAATAGATAAAAAACCCTTGATTTTTTCTGATTTTTTTAGTACAATATAGATTAGAGATTTATGTCCGTCTATATTAGGCGGCAGGAAACATAAACGGCTTATCCGCTGCGCGCCGTCTGACCCAGAGGGGTCTGTGACAGGGACGGAGCGGGCTGGACAGCCGCGCTTCAGGAAAGAGGTACAAAAATGTCAAACAGACTTTTTCAGGGCATTGTCCATCAGATGAAGGACGCAGTTAACCGCGTTATCGGCGTTATCGACGAGAACGGTACTATAATCGCGTGCAGCGATCTCACAAGGGTAGGGGGCGGCAACGACTTCTTCCCCATAGAGCTTGGCGATTCCCACGAAGTATTCATACGCGACGGATATACTTACAAGCCCTTCGGCATACATGTAAAGCCTGACTACGCCGTATTCGTGGAAGGCACCGACGAGCCCGCAGGCAAGTACGCGAGCGTTATCGCGATCTCCCTGTCCGGCATCAAGCAGTACTACGACGAAAAGTACGACCGCAACAACTTCGTAAAGAATATAATCCTTGACAACGTCCTGCCCGGCGATATCAGCCTCAAGGCGCGCGAGCTGCACTTCAACTCCGATATCAGCAGAGTCGTGTTCCTCATCAGCGTTATCTCCTCCAACGACGTCTCCGCTTACGACGTTATACAGAACCTCTTCCCGGACAAGAACAAGGATTTCGTATTCAACATAACGGAAAACGACATCGTTCTCGTTAAGGAAGTAAAGAACAACATCGACGTGCGCGACCTCGAAAAGCTGGCGCGCTCCATCTCCGACACGCTGTCCAGCGAGTTCTTCACAAAGGTGAACGTCGGCATCGGTACTCCGGTAGTCGGCGTTAAGGACCTCGCACGCTCCTTCAAGGAGGCTCAGACAGCCCTCGAGGTAGGAAAGGTATTCGACACCGACAAGAACATCGTAAGCTACGACAACCTCGGTATCGCAAGACTTATCTACCACCTCCCGACCACCCTGTGCGAGACCTTCCTCAAGGAAGTTTTCAAGAAGAACTCCATTGAGTCCCTCGATCACGAGACCCTGTTCACTATCCAGAAGTTCTTCGAGAACAGCCTGAACGTGTCCGAGACCTCCAGAAAGCTGTTCGTACACCGCAACACGCTGGTTTACCGCCTGGACAAGATCAAGAAGCTGACCGGGCTCGACCTGCGCGAATTCGACCACGCGATAATCTTCAAGATCGCGCTGATGGTAAAGAAATACCTCGCTGCGAACCCCACAAAGTTCTGATGGGGCTTGCATAATTACTGCTAAAATTGGCTGCCCCGAATCATTCGGGACAGCCTTTGAAGTGTAAAGGGGGAGCCAGAAATTCCGCAGAAAAGACAGGAAAAGACCCCCGGCGCACAAAAATATCAGGGAAATTTCATTAACTTTTGGGGAAAACACAGATAGTTCCGAGGGAGAAAATATGGTAGAATTAAAGAATGTCAACGTGCATTACTCCAGCGGAGTAGACGCACTTCAGAATATCAACCTCCGGATAAACGACGGCGAATTCGTATTTATCGTCGGAGGCAGCGGCGCGGGTAAATCCACGCTGGTAAAGCTCATGACGCGCGAGATAGTGCCCACGGAGGGCAGAGTGTTCGTCAACGGCTACAACCTCAGCAAGACAAAGGGCAACAAAATCGCAAAGTTCCGCCGCTCTATCGGCATGGTGTTCCAGGATTTCCGCCTGATACAGGAGCTGAACGTCTACGAAAACGTTGCGTTCGTGCTGCGTATCGCGGATCAGAGCACCCGATTCATCAAGCAGCGCGTTCCTAACGTGCTGAACCTTGTAGGGCTTGGAACCAAGGCGCGCAGCAAGCCGAGAGAGCTTTCCGGCGGCGAGCAGCAGCGCGTGGCAATCGCAAGGGCGCTCGCAAACGACCCGGGGCTCATCATCGCGGACGAGCCTACCGGAAACATCGACCCGCAGCTTTCCTACGAGATAGTCGAGCTTCTGCGCAAAATAAACCGCCAGAACGGCACGACCATCATCATGGTCACGCACGAGCACGATCTCGTTAAATACTTCGGCGGCAGAATAATCAACATCGAAAACGGCTCCATCACGTTCGATGAGAATATCGGAGGTGCGTCAGATGAGGACGAGTAATGTAACATACCTTGTGAAAAAGGGCATTTCCTCCATCTGGAAGAACTTCCTGATGTCATTCGCAAGCTTCTGTATCCTGATGGTAAGTCTGCTGCTGGTAAGCTGCGCAGTGCTGCTTATGATGAACGTCAACAAGATCATGAGCAACATTGAGGACACCAACGAAATAACCATCTACCTCAAGGAAGACATCTCCGACAAGCAGGTTGAGCACATAAAATCCGTCCTTGAGAAAAACCAGGACATCACCGACGTCAAGTACTACTCAAAGGAACAGGCGCTCGATGATTTCCGCGATAATATGGCGGAATACAGCGAACTTCTCGACTACCTCGACAAGAACCCCATGCCCGAGACATTCCTCGTGCGCGTAAAGGATCTTTCGAAAATCCGACATGTTGTAAACACCGTCAACGACATAGAGGGCGTAGAACAGACCAAGGCCCCCTATGACTTCGCAAGCGTACTCGTTCAGATACGCAACACCTTCACGCTCATCGGAGGCGCTGTGCTCGTCGCACTGGTCGTCGTCAGCATCGTTATCGTGTCGAATTCGATACGCACCAGCGTGTTCGCGCGCCGCAACGAGATCTCGATAATGCGGTATGTCGGCGCTACTTCGGGGTTCATCAAGGCTCCGTTCTTCGTTGAGGGTATGTTCATCGGTATCCTCGCCGGTGCCGCGGCGTGGGGGCTCACGTGGCTTATCTACGACTCCGTGTTCGCGCTGTTTTCCGCTGATCTCACCGTATGGCAGATGTTCGGATTCTACGGGCTCACGCCGTTCGGAGATATCATGTGGTATGTCCTCGCGGTGAACTGTGCCGCCGGAGCGCTCCTCGGCGCTGTCGGAACAGTATTCAGCACCGGAAAGTATCTTAAAGTCTGAGGTCTGAGAAAGGAACAGCACCTTGAATAAAAAGATATCCCTCGGCATAGCGATAAGCCTTGTCGCAATCGGCTGTGCCATCACGTTCGTACTGACATGGACGGTGTCGCTGAACATCTACAACTCAAAGCTCGGCACCTCCGAGAAATACGAGGGCGTTTACGCAAAGCTCCGGGAGATCGACACCACCGTGCGGCAGAACTACATCGGCTCGGTCAGCGACGATTCCCTTGAAAACGCCACCATAAACGGCTACATCTCCGGTATCGGCGACAAATACGCCTCCTACATCGCCCCCTCGGCGTACTACGAGCTTCAGCAGACCCAGTCGGGCGTTATACTCGGCGCGGGCTTCGAAGCGGAGGAGGACACCAGCGGCTACCTGAAGATAACCACTGTCTACAAGGGAAGCTCCGCTGAACTAAACGGCGTGCTTGCCGGCGACATCATCACCGCCATCGATGGAAAGAGCCTGCTCTCCATGCAGCAGGGTCAGGCGATGGAGCGTCTCTCGGGCGAAGTCGGAACGCGGCTCGCGCTCCAGCTCCTGCGCGACGGAGAAAGCATTTCAGTGAACCTCGTTCGCCAGCAGCTTGAAATAGAGTCGGTTTCCACGCGAATGATCGACAACATCGGGTACATTCAGATAACCAGCTTCAACGCCAAGACCGCCGAGCAGTTCGCAAACGCGATGACAACGATGAACTCTGTCGGTGCCAAGGCTCTTATCGTAGACGTCCGCCAGAATCCCGGCGGAGTAGTCAGCGCCCTGAAACCCATACTAAACCAGTTCGTTCCGTCCGCGATAGCCGCTACGGTGGAATACTCCGACGGCAGCCGCAAGACCCTCATTGAGACCGATTCCACAAATTCCGTGGAAATCCCGATAGCAGTGCTGGTGGACGGCGGGACTGTTTCCGCGGCGGAGCTTTTCGCAGCGGTGCTCCGCGATGAAGCGGGCGCGCTCATTGTCGGCTCCCAGACCTTCGGCAAGGGAGTTATGCAGAACACCTACGAATTTTCGGACGGCAGCGCCCTGACGCTCTCCGTCGGAAAGATATACACGAAATCCGGCACCTGGAACGAGACCGGACTCAAACCGGACTATTCCGTAGAGCTTGCAGGGGGCGCAGTCCCCGGAAACATCTCCGACGACGCGGATTCCCAGCTCCAGAAGGCGATAGAGGTGCTCACCCCGAAGATCGCCGTTGAATTGCAGTAAATACACAGCCTATGCTGTAAATAATATTTGGAGGACAACTATCATGAATAAGCCGTTAACAAAATTAACAAAATCAGGCGTTAAGAAGCTCGAGGCAGAGCTTGAAAATCTCAAAACCGTAGTCCGCCCCGAAATTGCCGAGAAGATAAAGCTGGCACGTTCCTTTGGCGACCTTTCCGAGAACAGCGAGTACGATGAGGCAAAGAACGAGCAGGGTCTTATCGAGTCCCGTATCGCAGAGATCGAGCAGACTCTCGCACATGCGATAATCCTCGACGACGACGAGATCTCCACCGAGAAGGTCGGAATCGGCAATATCGTTACTATCCTTGACATTGAGATGGAAGAGGAAATGACATTCCAGATCGTAGGCACCAGCGAAGCCAACATCGACAAGGGTCACATGTCCGACGAATCCCCGATAGGCAAGGCGCTCATCGGTCATTCCGTAGGCGAGACTGTTACTGCCGAGGCTCCCTCAGGCGAGATACAGTTCAAGATACTCAACATCACCAAGAAGGAGGAAGAATAAAATAATGGCAGACGAAAACGTACAGAACCCCCAGACCGAAAACGAGGAAATGACAGCGGAGCAGCTCGACGAGCAGCACCGTGTACGACTTGAGAAGCTCGCAGCGCTCAAGGCGGCAGGCAAGGATCCCTACACCATCACAAAGTTCCCGGTGACTATCACCAACAAGGAGATCCGCGACCGCTTCGAGGAGCTTGAAAACTCCGACGTGGCAGTAGCAGGCAGAATGATGACACGCCGTATCATGGGCAAGGCAAGCTTCATCGACCTGCGCGACGGCTCCGACAGAATGCAGATATATGTAAGAAAGGACGACGTTGGCGAGGACACCTACGCTGAATTCAAGAAGTGGGACCTCGGCGATATCGTTGGTATCAAGGGCACGGTATTCCGCACCAAGATGGGCGAGATCTCCGTTCACGCAAAGGAGATCACACTGCTCTCAAAGTCACTGCTGCCCCTGCCTGAGAAGTGGCACGGTCTGAAGGACAAGGAGGAGCGCTACAGAAAGCGTTACCTCGACCTCATCGCAAACCCCGAGAACAAGGACACATTCGTAAAGCGCTCCAGAATTCTCCGCGAGATCCGCAGCTTCCTCGACAGCCGCGGATACCTCGAGGTTGACACGCCTACGCTACTTCCTCTGGAGATAGGCGCTGCCGCACGTCCGTTCAAGACCCACCACAATGCGCTTGATATCGACATGTATATGCGAATCGAGACCGAGCTTTACTTAAAGCGCCTTATCGTAGGCGGCTTCGACAAGGTATACGAGGTCGGCAGGATATTCCGCAACGAGGGCATGGACGCTACCCACAACCCTGAGTTCACTTCCATTGAAATGTACCAGGCATATACCGATTACTTCGGCATGATGGATCTCATCGAGGAGCTTTACCGCACAGTTACCCTGAATGTATGCGGCACAGATACCGTTACCTATCAGGGCAAGGAAATAGCTGTAGGCAAGCCCTGGGAGCGCCTCACCATGATAGACGCAGTTAAGAAGTACGCCGGCGTTGACTACTACAGCTGGGCTGATGACGCAGCCGCAAGAGCCTGCGCAAAGGAGCACCACGTTGACGACGAGCTTGACGAGAACTCCACAAAGGGACACGTGCTCATCGCTTTCTTTGAAGCGTTCGTTGAGGAAAACCTCATTCAGCCGACCATCATCTACGATTATCCCGTTGAGAACTCGCCGCTCGCAAAGAGAAAGCCCGAATTCCCGGCATTCACTGAGCGCTTTGAGTACTTCATGAACGGCACCGAGTTCGGCAACGCGTTCTCCGAGCTTAACGACCCGATCGACCAGAAGGAGCGTTTCATAAAGCAGGTAGCTGCAAAGCGCGCTCAGGGCGGCAACGACGCCCAGGTCGACGAGGACTTCATCACTGCTCTGGAATACGGTCTGCCCCCGACAGGCGGTCTGGGATTCGGCTTCGACCGTCTCGTTATGCTGCTGACTGACTCCGCAAGCATTCGCGACGTTCTGCTCTTCCCGACGATGAAGCCTGAGAAGTAATTCATAAGAATACGAACATAAAGCCGCAAAGCTATTCTGCGGCTTTATGGTTTATAGAGCGTGATTCGCTGCCATAATTAGCGGTATAATGCGCCGTGGAGGGTAACGATATGAATAAGTTCACAGCGTTTTTCAAAAGGCACCGGCGCGGTATCATAACAACCACGGCTGTTGTTGCCTTTGACGTAGTTATGTTACTGGTTGTCCACCCGCTCATAGCAAATATCGAGGACTTCAATACCCGCTTTTTTATCGTAGTTCCACTGGCTTTTGTGATCTATCCCGCAATATTCCTTGCTGCCGGAATCTATACCGGACGCGACCTCAAACGGAGATGGCATATTGCCATTTTGCAGGTGCTATTCTGTATAATATCAGAATTCAAATTTCCGTCTGGCTGGCTTATTTACATCGCGGTAGAGCTTTTATCCTTGATTATCACGCTGATAATAATGAAACGCTGCAAAAATAAAGCCGACAAGAAGGAGAACCACAATGTCTGAAATACTAGCGTTCATCAAAACCCACAGGCGCGATATAATCATCACAGTCTCCGCGCTTGCGACGAGCCTTGTGGTAATGCTTCTCATTCCGGCTCTGATAGTTGGGAACGCTCCATCGACTGCGGGCATGCTGGCTTGTATCGCGCTGTTCTTCGCGGTCGACCCTGCATTCTGCCTTGCCGCCGCGATTTTTGCCGGGTGGGATTTACGCCGCAGGTGGTTCACCGCGCTGTTCCCGCCGCTCGCGTTCCTGATTTCGACAGGCGCGGTTTTCGGCTCTGAGGCAGGAGGCTTCATGTTTTATTTCGTGATATACCTCGCGATATGCCTGATAGTCACCCCGGTAACTCACCTTGTAAGAAAATACGGACGCTCAGAAAGCTGACGAATATGTAACCCAAAATACCTACAGGAGAATAAAATGCCAGAAAACAACGAAAAAACCCCCGAAAAAGAACCACAGTACAAAAGCATTCTGTCAGATGACGACGGCACCGCTCCCCGCCCGATACGCAAAAAGCAGCGCGACCCCATGGCTGAGGTCCGCCGCGAGATAGAGGAGCAGCAGCGCCAGCAGCGCGAAAAGGCAGAGCTGCTGAAACTACGTCAGGGACTCATTGATGAAAGCGACGAAATCCCAGAGGACGAGCCGCCGAAGTTCGAAAAGCCAACCGGCGCGAAAGCCGTCGAGAATTTCTTCTATCACTACAAGTGGCGGCTCATCGGTATAATATTCACCGTTGCCCTGCTCACATTTATGACCATACAGACCGTCACCCGCGAGAAAAAAGACCTCTATGTCCTTGCGATATCAACGACTGGCTCCAGCGGCATCTACGCCAAGACCCACGACATCGAGGTAGCCCTCGAGCGCTACTGCCCGGACTTTGACGGCAACGGCAAGGTGCATGTCGGCGTGAACTTCATCGACCTCTCCACCGAGGGCGGCTACTCTGAATACACCGACGCGCAGAACGAGAAGTTCTCCGCTGAGCTTTTCTCCGGCGACAGCCAGCTCTACCTCACGGACGAGGGAATAATCACGCTCATCAACCGCATAGCGGCTTCCGGTGAGACCGAAGAAGCCGCCGCCGAAGAAGCAGACGGTCAGATTATCCAGTTCTTCACCGATTTCAGCGGGGAATACCCGGACGCCGTGCTGTACGACGGCTGCGGTTTGCAGCTCAACACCACCGGATTCGTTGACGAAGCACGCTGGAAGAGCTGCCCGGATACCGTGGGTCTGTACCTCCGTGATACGTTCGAAAACATGATGGGCAACAACGAAAAAACCGCCGAGCAGCGCGAGCGTGCCCGCATAGTCTACGAAAACATCATCAACGGAAATGTGGTCAACCCCGACTGGCAGGGGAGCTGACCGGCTGACCTCCGCTGACCTCCGCTGACCGGAGTGCGCCGCTCCCCGCGGGAACGCGCCGCCTCCACATCGCAGGGGATCTGCTCCGGATATGTCTGCCGGGCGCTCACAGGTAGCTCTTGAGGTGGTCGCAGAAATCCTGCTCGCGGCGGAGAAGATCCTGCGCGTCGCTGCGTATGCGGTTCTCAGCTCCCTGGGAACAGTTGACCGCGTGCTGCATATCGATTATGCCCATCGTGGTTCCGCGTATCATCAGGCTTGCGATGTTCTTGCTGCTGCGGTTGTTCGCCGTTTTCATCGCGATACCCATGCGGGACATCATCTTGGCGTAGCCGGAGTATTCCCTCGGAACGCCTCCGCGGCGGACTATCTCAGTGCGCGCCTGCGCTGCAACGTCACGGTAGCGGTCGCGCTGAGCCGATATCTCTCCGGCAAGCTTGCGGTTGGCGCAGTGCTTCAGCACCTCCCCGGACGCCTCGTATGCCATTTCTGCGTTCTTGTATACGCTGCCGAGTATCTCGGCGCTCTGCCTGTTTCTGAAATTACTCATGGTTAACCTCCGATTCTGTGATGCCATTGTCGGAAATTAGTATCCCCCCATGGCAGAGAATTACCCCTGGAAACTTCTGAAAGGAATCCACATGAAACGACAGCCATTTTATATTCTTTTATTGAAGGGGATAGGCTATATTATCCTCGGAAATATCCTCTGCATGTTCATGACGATGGCGCTCTCCATGTTCGGCGGGAACATCGTATTCAATATTCTGTCCATAATCTGCGGAACTCTCATTTTCTACATGCTCATCTTTACAGTCGCTTGGAAGGACGGCGCAAGAGAACGCAGCCTTGTCAAGAATCGCCGTGTCGACGCTCCGTTAAAATACCGCTGGATATACCTCGGCGTTATCATGTATGTGATCGCCGCACTGCCGACGCTCGTCCTGCTGCTGAACAAGCTGTTCTTCCCTGAGCAGGATACTCTTTTCGAGTACCGATTCATCAGCGGAAGCGCCTACCCGTTCATACAGACCTTCATACCGCAGCCCGATATCTCAACGATGGCGTGGGAGCACACCGACTACCGCCAGATAGACAGCATGCCCGCGCTGTTTCCGGCGCTGATGCTCGTGTACTACGCTGTTATCCCGGCAGTTACGCAGTTCGGGTGGTACGTTGGGTTCAATGATAAATTCAACAAGGAAAATATCATGTATAAATAGGCTTTTTTTGCAGAAATCTTCCCGCTCCCTGCTTTTAGCTATTGACTAATCTCCGGTTTTATATTATAATAGAGTAGTATGATTTTAAATTGCGGCAGTATACTCTTACCTGCCGACAAGTGAAATGGAGTGAGCTACATTTGAAGAAAAGAATAGGAAAACCCGTTTTCTTCGTTGTTGCCATACTGATCATCGCGTTTGCACTTCTCTCCACGCTGGGCATAAGAACCCGCTACGGAGATAACGAAACCACGATCATCGCTGGCATCGACGATATCAGATGGGGTATTGATATCCGCGGCGGCGTAAACGTAACATTCGGCGCCCCGGACGACTACGACACGTCCACCATCACACAGGACGACCTGAACGCGGCGAAGTCGATCATCGAGACCCGACTGGTCAGCCAGAACATCAACGACTACGAGGTATTCACAGACCTTGCGGCGAACAACATCATCGTTCGTTTCCCGTGGCAGGCTGACGACACCAGCTTCGACCCCGAGGAAGCAGTCAAGGAGATCGGTGCGACCGCAATGCTGAGCTTCCGCATGGGCTACAGCGGCGACCTCCAGGAGGGTCAGACCTACGAGGATCTGGAACTCGTCCTGACTGGTAAGGACGTTGACAAGGCTCAGGTCGGCAGAGACCCCGACAGCGTTTCTGACAGCTACTTTGTACACCTCCAGCTCAACGACAGCGGCAAGGAGGCGTTCAAGAACGCTACAGCCACCGCTAAGGAAACCGGCGGAAGAATCTCCATCTGGATGGACGATAAAGAGATCAGCGCTCCTACAGTAAGCGCGGTAATCTCCGACGGCAGCGCGCAGATCTCCGGCAGTTTCAACGGCGACGAAGGCCTTGAGGACGCAAAGAAGCTCGCTAACATGATCAACGGCGGTTCTCTCCCATTCAAGCTTGAGATCAAGAACCTGTCCACGATCTCTCCGATACTGGGTACCGGCGCGCGTGACGCAATGGGTATTGCAGGCGTTATCGCATTCATCGTTATCTCAATATTCATGATAGCTTACTACCGTCTGCCCGGCGTTGTCGCGGTGATCGCGTTGGTCGGTCAAATGGCGGGTACGCTGGCGGCGATCTCCGGCTACTTCTCGGTGTTTAACGGCTTTACGCTGACGCTCCCCGGTATCGCGGGTATCATCCTGACCATCGGCATGAGCGTGGACTGCAACGTTATCACCGCCGAGCGCATCAAAGAAGAGATCCGCAAAGGCAAAACCATCGACGGCGCGGTAGCAGCGGGCTGCAAGAACTCGTTCTCCGCGATTTTGGATGGCAACGTAACGGTGTTGATCGTGTCCATCGTGCTGATGGGCGTGTTTGGCCCGCCGGATGGCTTGTTTGCCACCATTCTGAAACCGGTGCTGTTTATGTTCCCGGCGGCGACGACCGGTGCGGTCTACTCCTTCGGCTTTACGCTGTTTGTGGGTATCGTGCTCAACTTCGTGATGGGCATGCTGGCCAGCCGTCTGATGCTGAAATCGCTGACACGGTTCAAATTCCTGCGCAAGCCGTGGCTGTTGGGAGGTGAGCGGGGATGAAAAAGACGATCGATTTCGTAAAATACGGTAAACGACTGGGTATCATTTCCGCTTGCGTGCTGATCGTCGGTCTGCTGTTCAGCGTGATCTTCCCGGTGGATCTGGACATCTCGTTCAAGGGCGGTACACAGGTGAAGTTCAGCTATGTGGGCGACATCAACAAAACCGAGCTGAAACAGCAGGTGGAAGAGCAGCTGGGCGAAAAGGTGGAGATGAAAGACGCCACCACTTATGACGGCGAAAAGCAGCTCAACACCGCGACCTTCTATCTGACCAAGAATCTGGATTCCGAAAAGACCGACAAAATGGAAAAAGCGGTCATCGAAAAATACAAGGACAACGAGCTGACCCATGTCAGCACCAACTCCTTGAGCCCCACCATGGGGAAACTGTTCTTTGCCAAATGCCTGGTGGCGGTGGCACTGGCGGCGGCGCTGCTGCTGATCTATGTGGCTATCCGGTTCCGCAAGATCGGCGGCTTGTCTGCCGGCTTGTTCGGCATTATGGCGCTGGTTCACGATATGCTGATCGCCTATCTGGCGTTTGTCGTGTTCCGCATCCCGCTGAACGACAACTTTGTGGCGGTGATGCTGTCGGTGCTGGGTTATTCGCTCAACGACACCATCGTTATCTTCGACCGTGTGCGTGAAAACCGCCGCTTAAGCGACGCCAAAACGCCCATTGCCGAGATCGTCAACAAGAGCGTGAACCAGAGCTTTGTGCGTACCATGAACACCTCCATCACCACCGTGCTGGCGATCGGTACGGTTACGGTGCTGGCGCTGATCAACGGCATGGATGCTATCGTCAGCTTTGCGCTGCCGATGACCATCGGTGTGCTGTCCGGTTTCTATTCGTCGGTGTTCCTGTGCACCCCGCTGTGGTGCCGTTGGGTCGAGCACAAACAGAAGAAGCTCGAGGCCAAAAAGGCGACTGCCAAGGGCAACAAAAAGAAATAATTCGCTTTGCCGAAAAGGCTCCCCGATTTGTCGGGGAGCCTTTTTTGTGCGGTGGGCGGCTGCTTTCGGCGGGCGGGGCGCGCTTTTCGCAATTTTTGGTTGCATAAAGCCCCAAAACAGTGTACAATATCCCTTTGAGACCGATTAGGAGGTGCGGCATTTGTCCGAATTAGAGCAGGAAATCAACCGCCGACGCACATTTGCGATCATATCTCACCCCGACGCGGGTAAGACCACCCTGACCGAAAAGCTGTTGCTGTACGGAGGGGCAATCTCCACCGCCGGTGCGGTAAAAGGCAAAAAATCCGCCAAGCATGCGGTATCCGACTGGATGGAGATCGAAAAACAGAGAGGTATTTCGGTCACCTCGTCGGCGATGCAATTTGAATATGCCGGTCATTGTATCAACATTTTGGACACCCCCGGTCACCAGGATTTTTCGGAGGATACCTACCGCACACTGATGGCGGCGGATTCCGCCGTGATGGTGATCGACGCGTCCAAGGGTGTGGAAAAACAGACCATAAAGCTGTTTAAGGTGTGTATGCTGCGGCATATCCCCATCTTTACCTTTATCAATAAAATGGACCGCGAAGCGCGCGATTCGTTCGAGCTGCTGGAGGAGATCGAGCAGGTGCTCGGTATCCAGACCTATCCGATGAACTGGCCGATCGGCTGCGGCAAGGAGTTCCAGGGCGTGTACGAACGCGACGGGCGCCGCGTGATTAAGTTCACCCCCGGCAATGGTCGCCACGAGGTGGACGCGGTGGAATGTGACATCACCGACCCGGGACTGAAAGAGATGTTGGGCGAGCTGCCGGCGCAAACGCTGGTGGACGAGGTGGAGCTGTTGGACGGCGCGGGCAGCGAGTTCGACCTCGACGCGGTGCAGCAGGGCAAGCTGTCACCGGTGTTTTTCGGCTCGGCGCTGACCAATTTCGGTGTGGAGCCCTTTTTGCAGGAGTTTTTGCGCATGACGCCGCCGCCGCTGCCCCGCCAATCCAGCGACGGCGAGATCAGCCCCACCGAAGAGGATTTTTCGGCTTTCGTGTTCAAAATCCAAGCCAATATGAACAAGGCGCACCGCGACCGCATCGCGTTCATGCGCATTTGTTCCGGTAAATTTGAAAAAGGGCTGGAATGCTGGCATGTGCAATCCGGCAAAAAGATGAAGCTGTCTATGCCCCAGCAGCTGATGGCATCCGAGCGCGAGGTGATCGAAGAGGCGTATGCCGGCGACATTATGGGCGTGTTCGATCCCGGCGTGTTCTCCATTGGCGACACGGTGTGTATGCCGCGGCACAAATTCCAGTTCGAGGGCATCCCCACCTTTGCACCGGAGCATTTCGCGCTGGTGCGGCAGGTGGACACCATGAAGCGCAAGCAGTTTGTCAAGGGTGTCACCCAGATCGCGCAGGAGGGCGCCATCCAGATCTTCCACGAGCCGAACAGCGGCATGGAGGAGGTCATCGTCGGTGCGGTCGGCGTGCTGCAGTTCGAGGTGCTGGAGTACCGGCTCAAGAATGAGTACAACATCGACATCCGCCGCCGCGACCTGTCGTATTCCTATATCCGCTGGATCACGAGCGAGGGCACCGACCCCACGGCGCTCAACCTCGCTTCCGACACGAAGTGGGTGCAGGACTTCCGCGGCCACAACCTGCTCATTTTCAACAATGAGTGGAGCATCCGCTGGGCGGAGCAGAAAAATCCCGGCCTGACGCTGGCGGAGTTCAGCACAAATCAGGACGACGAGGCATAATATCTCACAGGGCCATCCGAACGGATGGCCCTGTTTTTTCGCGGTGCATCGCGCTGCCCTGAATGCGTAAAAATCCCCCGGCGC
>ERZ837910.384-NODE-384-length-69071-cov-9.089762_pt1 | contig 69071 bp, 71 predicted proteins | sample MGYA00519940_ERZ837910 | MGnify/ENA primary metagenome ERZ837910 (study PRJEB31850, sample SAMEA3708825) | human gut metagenome | biome: human gut; feature: human-associated habitat; material: faeces | place: China | collected 2014 ... | reverse complement strand
ATAATACGTTATACATGCTAAGTTTATAGCACATGTTTTGACCCCAACATCATAAAAAGTGAAAAATAATGTTTTTATTGATAAAATAGCATGATTTGGGGAGAAAGCGGCTAAAGAAAGGTTGCTTTTTATTTTTGAATAGATTAAGATAGAAGAAGTGCTGTAAGCGGAAATAATTTATTGGAGGAATATTATTTATGAATACTAATACCACATTGGTCATTATGGCTGCTGGTATGGGAAGCAGATACGGCGGAATAAAGCAGATTGAGCCGGTTGGTCCTAGCGGTGAGATTATTCTTGATTATTCTATCTACGATGCGGTTGAGGCAGGATTTGATAAGGTTGTATTTATCATAAGAAGGGATATCGAGGAGGCATTCCGCGAGGCTATAGGAGACAGAATAGAGAAGCGTGTGAAGGTTGAGTATGTGTTCCAGAATATGGAGGATTTACCGGGAGGCTACAGTGTTCCGGCGGGAAGAACGAAGCCGTGGGGAACAGGACAGGCTATTCTTGCCTGCAAGGATGTTGTAAATGAGCCTTTCGCCGTCATCAATGCAGACGACTATTACGGCAAGGAGGGACTTAAGAAGGTACATGAGTACCTCTGCAACCCTGCTAAGTCGGACAAGAAGTTCAACTTCTGTATGGCCGGCTTCGAGGTGGGAAATACACTCAGCGATAACGGAACAGTTACGAGGGGAATCTGTCAGGTCAAGGACGGAATACTCACTAAGATAGTTGAGACAAAGGAGATTGGCAGGGGAGATAACTGTGCGACAACTCCGGACGGAAATGTGCCGCTTAACCAGCCTGTTTCCATGAATATGTGGGGACTGACACCTGATATATTCCCTGAGCTTGAGAAGAGATTTGTCACATTCCTCGGTTCAATTGAGGGCAATGAGATGAAGGCTGAGTATCTTATACCGACAATCATCGGAGATATGGTTGAGGAAGGTCTTGCGGATGTCCATGTGCTTCCTACAAGTGACAAGTGGTTTGGTGTTACTTATAAGGAGGATAAGGCTCTTGTTGTAAGCTCTTTTGGGGAGCTCGTTGAGCAGGGGGTATACAAAAAGAAGCTCTGGGAGTAATATGTGAGGCGGATTTTTGTATAATATGTTAAGGGTTCTTTAGGAGGAACGGATAAGAATGATCAGACCGGGACGAAATGATTTGTGCTGGTGTGGCAGCGGTCTTAAATATAAGAGATGCCACAGTAATTTTGACGATAAGCTTGAGAGCATGAGACTTATGCATGCCGTTGTGCCGTCACATAAGCTTATAAAGACACCGGAACAGGTGGCTAAAATAAAGGAAAGTGCTAAGATAAATATAGCTGTTCTTGACTATGTGGCAGAGCATATCAAGGCCGGAATTACTACAGAGGAGATTGACAGGTGGGTGTACGATGTCACAACGAAGATGGGTGGAATACCTGCACCTCTTAACTATGAAGGCTTTCCTAAGAGCGTATGTACTTCGATAAATAATCAGGTATGCCATGGAATACCGTCCGATGATGTCATGCTCAGGGAGGGTGATATCATCAATGTGGACTGCTCCACAATACTTGACGGATATTTTTCAGACTCCTCAAGAATGTTCTGCATAGGTGAGGTGTCACCTGAGAAGAAGCGTCTTGTAGATGTGGCAAAGGAGAGCCTCAATGTAGGTCTTTCTAAGGTTAAGCCATGGGGATTCTTAGGTGATGTAGGTCAGGCAATCAATGATTTTGCCAAGGAGAACGGATATTCCGTTGTCCGTGAGATAGGCGGTCATGGTGTCGGGCTTGAGTTCCATGAGGATCCATTCGTAAGCTATGTTTCCAAGGCGGGAACGGAGATGGTCATGGCTCCGGGACTTATGTTTACCATTGAACCTATGATTAATATGGGTAAGCAGGAAATATATATTGATGAGGATAATGACTGGACTGCATATACTCAGGACAGACTACCTTCAGCACAGTGGGAGATTCAGGTGCTTGTGACAGATGATGGGTATGAGATAATATCATACTAGACCGGAAAAGAGGATTATGTTAGAAAAGGCAGCAGATTATGTCGCATTGGATTTGGAGACTACAGGTCTTAATCCGAGGGAGGACATGATTATTGAAATCGGGGCGGTAAAGTTCATTGGGGGCAGCAGGATGGAAAATTTTTCCTCCTTTGTTAATCCGGGGATACACATTCCGCCAAGAATTACGGAAATTACGGGGATAGATGACAATATGGTGTCATCTGCCCCGGTAATAGATAAGGTATTGAAGGAACTATTGGATTTTATAGGAGAGCTGCCTGTATTAGGTCATAATGTGGCATTTGATTACGGCTTTGTCTGCCAGAAGGCTCTCAACCTGAAGATGAAATATCAGGCAATGTGTATTGACACTCACAAGATATCCAGAAAATTACTTTCAGGTCTGGAAAGCAGAAGCCTTGAGAATCTGTGTAATTTTTATGGGATTGTGGAGGAGCCAAGACATAGGGCGTTTTCCGATGCGGCGGCAGCGGCAAGATTGTATGACTGCATGTATGAAGAAGCGCTGAGCCGGGATAACGAAGACTATGGGGCACTTTTCCTTCCGGAAAACATAGCGTACACGGCAAAAAAGGATTCGCCCGCTACTTCAAGGCAGATTAGTTTTTTAAAAAGCCTTATAAGACAGCATGGAGTGGTGCTCGATAAAGAGCTTGAAAGCCTGACAAAGAGTCAGGCTTCAAGAGAAATTGATAAGATACTTTCAACCTATGGAAGAGACTTCTGATATTTATCCTGCAGATTATTCAGGATAGAAGCTTTCATAGGGGATGTGAGCGTCCGGGCATGTTCTATAAGTCCTGCAATATCATCATATCTTCCGGCATTGGCATATTCGTCGGCAAGAATATAAAAATTGCGGCTTATATCGGAGCCGGCTTCCAAGCCGAATTCCAAAAAAGCGATGGCTTCACTGTGGTAGCCCTCCTTGGCAAGGTTAGAGCCAAGATTGGCGATCGTGCGGTACATAGCGGTACATGCCTCATCGTATTGTGACAGTTCAGGAAGGTTGGCTATGCCATACATAAGCTTAAGATCCGTGTTTGACAGGCCGGATAGATTAAGAAGCTTGGAATCCTTGAAGGATAAGAGCTCTTTCTGGTATTCGGCGATTTCACCATGCGCATTCTGGATAAATGGCAGGGAGTCATAAGGAATCTTTATATACGGCAGCTGGGAAATATCTTTGCGGCGGGTAAAGTTAGCTTCATTTTCGCGCTGCCAGAAATTATTTTCACGCCGTTTGGCTTCGCGAGCATGTTTTTTGCGTTCGTACATAAGTAAAAAGCCCATAACAATGGTGCAGAATATCAGCGAAACCGGCAGTGTATGTAAAAGGTTGTGTATCATGAGTATATGCCTCCGGTGATTATATTTTAGAGAGGTAAAAAAATGTTTAATTTTTACAGCAAAAAAAATAGAAGAATTATAACAATTGTTATAGTGGTTATATTGGTTCTTGCCATGCTGCTTCCGATGATAGCGGCATATCTGTAACAGTTATCCGCTTCTTGCGGGAAGTAGTATTCTTAGAGTAGAATACCAGTATTTACGTTGTATGTAAAGGTCAAAGTATGAAGAATAAAAAAATATCGGAGTCGGTACTTAACCGCTCTGTTCTTAAGCTGATAACCCAGAAAAACAGACAGGTTGTCATCGGTGGTGCGGTTGGACATGACTGCAGCGTTATAGATGTGGGTGATAAATATATACTTACGTCAACAGAGTGTGCACTCACAGGAGAACGGCTTGCACCATATTTTGCAGTGATACGGGCAGTTAACAATATTGCAGCGTGTGGCGGAACACCGGTAGCAGCTTCGGCGGCCTTCATTTTGCCGGAGGAGTATGATGAGAAGGCACTTAAGGAGCTTACACGCATAGTAGACAAGGCATGTGGTGAATGCGGCATACAGTTAGCGGGTGGACATACGGAAGCTGGTGAGAATGCCCTATCTGATATGGTGACAATCACGGTGACGGGTATGTGTATAAAAAATGAGCTTATGAGCCTTAGAAATGCATCAGCGGGAATGGCTGTCATAGCTGCAGGCTGGATAGCCATAGAGGAGAGTGCATATCTTGTCGATGAACATAGGGATGAGCTGTTAAAAAGGCTTCCGCTGCCGTATGTATCTAAGATGGATAATATTGCCGGACATGCATGCACCATACCGGCTTCAAGAATTGCGATAGAGAATGGGGCGGCAGCAATGCATGATGTGGCACAGAAGGGAATATTTGCGGCACTGTGGGAGCTTTCTGTTGGAAGCAGGTGCGGGCTTAATATTGACCTTAGAGCGATACCTGTGAGGCAGGAGACGATTGAATTCTGTGAGATAATGGGAATCAATCCGTATGAGGCAGCGTCGGCAGGATGTATGCTTGTGATTACACCACAATCTGAAAAAATACTTGAGGCATTCAGTGCGGCAGATATTCCTGCTGCTGTAATAGGCAGTCTTACAGCGGATAATGATAAGAAAATCATAAACGGGGATGAAGTGCGTTATCTGGATAAACCTTAAAGGAGGATGGATATGGCAGATATAAATGTTGAATATATAAATGTATTCCTTAAGGCGGCAGCTCAGGTCATGAAGGATGTGTGCCAGATGAGTCTGAGCATAGGACGACCTTATGTAAAACAGACAGAGTTTGAAAATGAGACGGTAGTGGTTAATATAGGAATAACAGGTCAGCTGCGTGGACTTGTGTTGCTTGCAATGCCTAAGGAGGTGGCATGTGATATTGCCTCCAGAATGTGTTTTATGACGATAGAGAAGCTTGATGAAATATCACTTAGTGCCTTAAGCGAGCTGGGAAACATGATATTCGGAAATGCGGCAACCGTTTTGTCGACCAAGGGCATTATCGTTGACATAACACCGCCAAGCATCATACAGGGAAGCTTCAAGCTCTCAAGCGCCCATGCCAAAAATATATGCGTTCCGTTGAGCTATGACTCTGATAAGACGATAGAACTTGATATTTCAATTAAGAAAGAGGATTAGTAATATGATGAATATTGTTCTTCATGAGCCGGAAATGCCTGCGAATACAGGAAATATTGGAAGAACCTGTGTAGCCACGGGAAGCAGGCTGCACCTTATAGGACCATTGGGATTTCAGATAAATGATAAAATGTTAAAGAGGGCAGGGCTTGATTATTGGCCTGACCTTGATGTGACAGTGTATGATGACTTTGACGATTTTATGGAGAAGAATCCCGGTGCGAGACTGTACATGGCGACAACCAAGGCGAAGAATGTATATACGCATGTGCATTATGATGAGAATGCATATATTATGTTCGGAAAAGAGAGTGCCGGAATTCCGGAGTCAATTCTTCAGAAGTACCCTGAGACTTCAATTCGTATTCCTATGATAGGGGATACGCGCTCGCTCAATCTGTCTAATTCTGTTGCAATTGTTCTTTACGAGGCATTGAGACAGAATAATTTTGAGGGGATGAGACTTGAAGGAAAACCGAGGACATTTGACTGGAATTAGTGGTGTGCAGATAGAAATTATGATTTTTTTGGGAATTGAGTAAAATATTTAAAGCCGGGGAGTGATGAGTAATATGCACCTGTCTGTCTGACAGGCGCACCTTATCTTAATCCTCGACTTTTGTTTTTGGGAGAGAAAAGATAAATTCAGTTCCTGTTCCCTCTGTACTTATTACATCTATTGTAGTTTTATGGGCGTTAACTATTTCTTTAACTATAGATAAACCAAGCCCCGTCCCTTTTTTGTCTTTGCCTCTGGACAAATCAGATTTGTAGAAGCGGTCCCAGATTTTTTCTATATTATCTTTAGGAATGCCAATACCGAAATCTTTTACGGATATAAAAATCTTCCCGCCTTTTTCGTAGGTTGAAATGTTGATAAAGGAATTATTGTTGCTGAATTTTATAGCATTGTCAATGAGGTTATATATTACCTGTTGTATTTTTCCGTAGTCGGCGTCCACATAGGTGTTCTTGTCGGAGAAGGTGAGGTTAAACTTTATTTTTTTCTGTGCACACACACCTTCAAATGTGAGAATAGTTTTGCGGATTATCTCGTTTATGTCAAAACTGCTTATATCAAGCATCATTCCCTGACTCATATTGTTCAGCGTAAGAAGACTTATGGTAAGCTTATTAAGACGTTCTGTTTCAAAAAGCACAATGTTGAGATATTTTTCATACATCTCCGGCGAAATGGTTCCGTCCAGCATCGCCTCAAGATAGCCCTTTATCGAGGTGAGTGGGGAGCGGAAGTCATGGGAGACGTTGGCTATGAACTTATTCTGGTAGTCATTAAGCTTTTCAATTTCACCTGCCATGAAGTCAAGTGAATTGGCAAGCTGTCCAAGTTCATCCATGCGGTTAAATTCAGCGCGCGCCGACATATTGCCCTCAGCGTAGCCGTGAGTAAGCTTAGTCAGCCTCTTGATTGGAAGATATATCCTGAACAGGTACAGCAGTATAAAGACGGCCGAGTACACCAGAATTATAATCATAGTGATATAATTATAGTTGAATATGGTGTTGCCATCGGAAGCAAGCTGATCAACAGCCTTGTGGATAAGCACATAGCCGCGAAGCGTGTACTGTGAATTGATTGGTGCTATTACTGTCAGTGTGTCATGGTCGAAGGCTCCGAAGAAATCACCTGTGAAATAATATTTATTTCCGCTTACGGAAGGGTCGAAGCCTTCTATCGTTCCTGTTCTTCCGTAGGTGTCGGCAACAATTTGCCCATTTTTTTCTACAATCATTATCTCGCATTGCAGATAGCGGTCAATACCGGAGAGCTGTGCAGTGGCAGACTGTACGGCAGAGGCATCGCCATTGATGATGCTGCTGCCGTATGAGGAGGCGATGTAGGTCGCCTGACGGTACATGGCTGCGGACTCATTCTTTACAGTGTGGTTATATACCATTTGCGGAATACATATTGATATGGTAAGAAAGCTTGCCACAGCAAAAATGAGATATTCGATTAGCAGCCTTACAAACATTTTTCTTCTCATGCCCTTTTGACCCCGAACTTGTAGCCTATGCTCCAGACCGTGCTGATACTCCAGTATTCGTTATCGTGTATTTTTTCGCGGATGCGCTTTATATGTACGTCGACCGTACGCGTATCTCCGACATACTCATAGCCCCATATATGGTCTAAGAGCTGTTCTCTCGTGAACACCTGATTAGGCGATGAGGCGAGAAAGTATAGAAGCTCAAGTTCTTTAGGCGGCATATCCACGTTCTGCCCCTTGTATATCACTGAATAGTTTGTTAGGTTGATGAGCAGGTCAGGATATTCGACATACTCACCGAGATTTTCAGATGGCAGTGCAGCCGCAAGTGATGCCGCCTGGGTCTGTGTACGTCTTAACACCGCTTTCACTCTTGCGACAAGCTCCTTTGAGTCAAATGGTTTTATAATATAATCGTCAGCACCAAGCTCGAGTCCGAGCACTTTATCAAAGACCTCACCTTTAGCGGAAAGCATGATTATAGGCACATTGGAGGTACGCCTTATCTCACGGCATACCTGATAGCCGTCTATTCCCGGAAGCATAAGGTCAAGAAGAATAAGGTTGGGCTGGAATTGTCCGAACTGTTCAAGAGCCTTCTCACCGTCCTCAACTATCATGGTGTCGAAGCATTCCTTCATAAGGTACAGTGATATGAGCTCTGCTATATTGTTATCATCGTCAACGATAAGTATTTTTTGTTTTGCCATGGAGGCACCTCCTGTTATGAGCTGAAGAACACCTATTTGAACTCTGCTATGGTGACACCGGCATCACCCTCGCCGAAGGTTCCAAGCCGGTATGATTTTATATATTTCTGGCGTTTTAAATGGTTCTGGACAGCATTTCTGAGAGCACCTGAGCCCTTGCCGTGAACGATCCGCACAGAAGGGATATGTGACAGATATGCGTCATCCAGGTATTTATCCAGATGTGCTATCGCCTCGTCAACGGTCATTCCTATAAGGTTGATTTCGCTTGAGAGTGAGAAGGTCTTGGAGGCCTTGAGTGCTCCTGAACCGCCCATTCCCTTTTTGGCAGAAATCTTGTTATTGTCCTCAAGAATAAGAAGATCCTTTATATTGACCTGTGAGTTTAATATTCCCATTGTTACACTCAAGTTGCCCTTGGCATCAGGCAGTGTGTGGACAGTGCCCTCAAGGTTCATGCTGAGAACCTTTACACGGTCACCTATGTGGAAATCTTTTGCGGAATAATTCTTTCCGGATGTCTTAGGGGTATTTTTAATGGCAAGCTTTCCTGATACGGAATCTAATTTTTCTCTTGCCGCTTTTCTGTCCTTCTCCATCTCTGCCGCGGACACTCCCTGTCGCTCATACTTGTTGAACTTGCGGATAACCTCATCGGCGTATTCCTTGGCGTCGCGCAGGATGTCGGCGGCTTCCTCGTTTGCACGGCGTATTATCTTATCGGAGCGCTCATCAAGACGCTCCTGCTTAGCCTCAAGTGCCTGCTTAAGGCTGGCAACCTCAGCTTTGTAGGAGGATATTTCCTCGCGTTCACGTTCGATAGTGACACGGCTCTCCTCAAGATTTGCTAAAAGGTCTTCAAATGCCTTGTCGTTGGCTCCAATCTGTGATTTCGCATTTTCGATAATATATGAAGGGAGTCCAAGCTTACCTGAAATGGCGAATGCATTACTCTTTCCCGGGATACCGACTAACAATCTGTAGGTAGGGGAGAGCGTGTTGACGTCAAATTCACAGCAGGCATTTACCACACCGGGAGTTGAGAGTGCATACACCTTAATCTCACTGTAGTGGGTTGTGGCTGCACAGGTGACCCTGCGCTTGTGCAAGTCCTGTAAAATTGATATGGCAAGTGCTGCACCCTCTGTCGGGTCTGTTCCGGCGCATAGCTCATCAAAAAGGACAAGACTTCTGTAGTCTGCCCTGCCTAAAATGTCAACGATATGTGTCATGTGTGATGAGAAGGTGGAGAGGCTCTGCTCAATGCTCTGCTCATCACCTATGTCGGCAAATACTTCATTAAATACGGATAACTCCGAACCGTCGAATGCCGGAATGTGAAGCCCCGCCTGCCCCATGAGTGTAAAAAGTCCGATGGTTTTCAGTGTGACGGTCTTACCACCGGTATTAGGACCGGTGATGACAAGAAGGTTGAAATCCTTTCCAAGATATACGTCTATGGGAACAACCTTTTTTGCATCAATAAGAGGATGACGTCCCTTTTTTATGTTGATGTAGCCGTTCTCATTCATAATAGGCTCGCTGCCGTTGTAGCGCTTTGAGAGATTGGCACGCGCAAAAATAAAATCAAGCTGGGTTAAGACCTTAAGATCTGCATGCAGACTGTCGATATACTGGGCTGCCTGTTCGCTTAAGCTGGCAAGTATAACATTGATTTCCTCTATCTCCTTAAGCTCAAGCTCACGAAGCTCATTGTTGAGCTTTACAACCGCCATAGGCTCTATAAAGAGCGTTGAGCCTGAGGAGGACTGGTCATGGATCATGCCCGGAACCTGAGAGCGGTATTCTGCCTTCACAGGGATACAGTAGCGTCCGGCTCTTGTTGTCACAACAGCGTCCTGTAAGTAGGTGCGCTGACCACCTACCATGGAGTTAAGCTCTGAGTGGATCTTGTCATTGGCAATGCGGATATGCCTTCTGATATCCTTAAGCTTTGCACTGGCATCGTCCGCCATCTCTTCGTCTGAAATTATACAGCGGTTAATTTCTCGGTTAAGTGCTGTGAGCGGTTCGATTGCCTCGAACATTGTATCAAGGCAGTCACGGGAGTCATCATCGGTCTCGCGTCTGCCGTAGGTCTTTACACGATTGGCTGTACTTAGCATCGATGAGAGCGCAAGCAGCTCACTCATGCTGAGGCTTGCGCCTATTTCAAGCCGCTTAAGGGACATGCCGACATCCTTAAGACCTGAAAAGGACACACCGCCCTTTTTTACTATTCTGAAAAGAGCATCAGAGGTTTCCCTCTGTGCTTTTCGTATCGCTTCTATATCCGTCATAGGTGTGAGCTTACGGCACAGCTCTTTTCCCATATCGGAGGCTGCCTGTTCCGACAGCATATCTATAATCTTGGTATATTCAAGAATCCTTAATGCTTTTTCATTCATAACTAATATTAACTCCCTCAATGTATGTATTACTTACATTCTAGCTTAAAATATGTAAAACTGCAAACTATTTTCGCAAAAGATACTTGACTTTGCGTTCCGCTATAAATATAATGAGTATCGAAGCTGATATCAAGCTTTTCTTAAATACATTTCATGAAATTTTTCTTTTTACCGGTAATCAGGTAGTTACCCATTTGTATGATTGTGAGAGGAGGTATACATGATTTTTTCGGCACCTGAAGGTGTGCTGTCAGGTAACAGAGTTGGAGATTCTACGGCGGGTCTTACGGAGAGTGAGATTGTGAAGATGGTTGTGGATCACGTTACCTCAGGTTTTAATGTTGCAAGATTTAATATGTGTGAAAGGGGTGAGATAAGCAGGGAGACTTTTGCGGAGGAGGTTAAGCAGTATATAAAGAATACCTATAAGGTCACACCAATGCAGCTTGAACATATATATGAGCAGTTTTCAAGGTTTGTGTGGAGCTACTATATCATAGACGGACTTATCGCAGATCCGGACATATCGGACATAAGGATAATCGACGCAGGGCATGTATATGTGAAGCGGCGCGGGGTGAGGGTGCTTTCGGGAGTGAAGTTCGACAGCAGTGAGGATTATGAGCGCTTCATAGAGAGAGTTGCCCTGAAAAATAAGGTGAACATGGGAAATAATAACGCAATAAGCATATTTACCGACAAGAGCCAGAAGGACTGGATACTGAGGTTCAATCTTTCAACAAGGTTCGTGCTGTCGGGGGCGGCTCCCATGCTTCATATAAGAAAGCATGCAAGGAGAAAGAAGCTTTTTCCACGGCTGGTTGAGGAGGGAATGCTGCCGGCAGAGCTTGCCGTAATGCTCACCGAAAAGATTGCGGCAGGGGAATCATTCCTGCTGTGCGGTGCAGGTTCGGCGGGCAAGACAACACTAATGAATGCCATGCTTGAGGCTATACCGGAGCGGTATTCGATCTTCTGCGTGCAGGAGGCGGAGGAGCTGTTTTCGATGAGACCGCGAGAGTTCTTTTCTTATCATATCGTGGAAAACAGAGGAGATGGAAAGATTAATTACTCACTTGAGGATATTGCAAGAAACGGTCTTCTTGTAGATTCTGATGTCTATATGATAGGTGAGATAAAGGGCGGGGAGGCGAAGGACTTTCTCTATGCAGTCCATACGGGCGCAATATGCTATGCCTCCATCCACGCCAATTCACCAAAGGATGCTTATTTCAGACTTGTGGACTATGTCAAACGAAGCAGCTCCCACTCATCGGAGGAGATTCTGTTCATGCTGCGTTCCCTCAAAAACTGTATTTTTCTGAAAAAATATAAAATTGATACAATTACGGGGATGGAGTGGTCTGATGAGAAAAAGGAGATGGAATTTACTACAATATATGCGAGGGAGGGATAGTCTACGGATGCTTCAAAGATGATTTGGTATTGCTTTTCGGGCGCTCATATTCTGCTTTTTGCAGTGCTTTTGCTGTTATCGTACCGGGCTATGCTGTATGTGCAAAAAACTAATTCCCTGAAGCTTACGGTAAACGAGCTGTATGACAGGGTAAACAGCCTGTCCGGGTGCCGCGAGGAGGTTGGAAGGAAGCTTGCGGCACTATATGGGAATATTGGCAGGAGAGGACCGATTGCCCATATTTCGGATAATATTGAGTACAGTGGTGTGGGCAGTATTCTGCCAGGACTTACACCTGAGCTGTATATGCTTATCATGCTGATGTTATCCGTAGCTGCATACGTGCTGACAGGTTTTATATCGGGAAATATATATTACGGCATTCCGGCAGCGGCAGTTCCATGGGTTGCTGGTGAGATATTCTTCTCACTGCTTCGCAATTACCGCTATCGCAGGGAGGAAGAGCAGCTTTTGACTCTGGTAAATTCTATTGAGAGCTGTGCGGCGGAGTCGGATGATATCATATACATACTTGAAAAGGCTGCTGCAATGACAGCAGGGCCAATTCATGATGAGCTGTGGCATACCGTCACAATGGTAAAGAGCGGGCTGCAGGGAGCCGTGGCACTTGGACAGCTTGAAAGCAGGATTGAGCATGCATTTTTTAAGACACTGATACGTAATCTGGAAATTTCATCGAGAAATAATGCAAATTATCGCGAAATAACCATGCAGTGCAGGAGTCTTTTAACAGAGCAGCTGGATAATACAAAAAAATTGGAGGAAATATACCGTGAGGCGCGGATAAGGCTTATCGTGATTTTCCTATGTGCCATAGTGTGTCTTGAGATAATGGCGCGGACTATGTCAGGGATGAGCCTTAAAGGTATGCTGCTTATGTTTTCAAGAAGTGCAATCGGGTGCTGCCTCATAGCCATGATGCTGGGAACACTGTTTATGACAGCATATTTTATACTGGCAAAAGGGGGAGGCAGAAGGAGCAGATGACTTTTTTGATTGGGAATACAGCATATATCAGGACTGTACTCATGGCAGTGGCGCTGGGGTTATTTTTTCTATTGATGTACAGGTTCGCGGCGCATGCGATTGTAGATAGGTATGTCATGGCAGGGCGCAGACTGTATGACAGGTTGTCATCGGCGATGATAAATGCAGATAAAGACAACCCTTTTTCATACGAATATATACAGCGGCGGCTTGACGCATGGGGAGTTACATATTATTCGCGAGGGAAAATCACTCCGCTTGTATACCTTAGCGGGAAGATGTTCTGTGTGATTGCGGGGTTCGCCGCAGGTGTGATGTTCGGTATTGTAGCTGCATTTGTTTTTGCTGTGCCGGCATTTTTCTATCCGGATATACATGCGCGGATAAGAAATCACAGGGACAATGAGAAAATGCTGCCGAGCATAATGGATGTATATGATGTCGTTTATTTACAGACGGACGCCGGGGAATACATAACAAGAACCCTGATTGACGCCTACAGGGTGGCGGCTCATCCAAGGCTCAAGGCAGCGCTCATAACGCTCACAGGGGATATCATGTCATCTAATGACCTGCTTGTTTCCATAGAGGTGTTTGGCGGAAAATTCGATAACGAAAATATAGATAATCTGGTTGCAACGATAAAACAGCTTATCAAAAATGATTCATCAACGGCGATGCTAGATGATATAAGAAGGTATCTGCAGACACTGATGGAGAGCAGCAACAGATATGAGCAGGAGAGAACGAGGAGAATGGGCGATGTATGTCTGTTTGCAATATTTATATGTATGATGGGAGTGCTTGTATACGCGAGTGCGAAGGGGTTATTAGAGTCGGTAAGAATGTTTAAAATATGAATATTTATAAATGGAGGAGAATGAAAATATGAATAATTATTTTGCAGGAAATGCTGTATGTGTAAAGCTTATGGATAAGCTGGGGTGCTGTGTGCAAAAGGTGAAGAAGGCATGCCACATGAAAAAAGAGGGAAGCGCCGTTATCGGAGAGGTGCTTGTCATGATTGTTGTGGTTGCTATGGCTGCTTTGTTCAAGTCGGGAGGACTCAGGTTTATTCAGGAGATATGGACAACCATGACAACCACGGCATCTACGATGTTTTCATAAAATTTATGAAAAGTGCATGGAAAAAAAAGAAAAGTGGCGTAGGGAATATGCTCTCATGCATGTTGGGAATGTTGTTTCTGGTTATGGTGATGTATTTAGGGCTTGATATGTATGCGAGAGTGAATATGGCAATCAATAAATCGAGAATTGAGAGGACATACATTCTCTATATGGAGACATACGGGTATCTGACACCTGAAAAACGTGACAGGCTTACAAAGGAGCTTTCCGACATGGGTGTGTCAAATATTTCCTATGCGGGTACAACTATGAGTATGGCCGGCTACGGGCAGGAGATTGTCCTGTCCGTGACAGGCATATTGAGGATGAATTCGATTGCAGAGGTAGGACGGAATTTTGTCTTTGTAAGAGGAGGAGAAGAGAATTTTAGAATATATCAGAAGTCCACGGCAAAAAATATACAGGACTGAGGAAGCTTCGGCAGCACTTATGCCTTTAGCAATGGTGATTGTTGTGTTCATGTGCTGGTTTCTGAGCTATTCATTCAGAAGGGAAAGCCTGGAGTACAATTACGAACAAATTGACAGTAATCTTACGTACTCTTTGCTGGCAGCAGCGATAATAAACTTCAATGAGTATGCAGTATCAGGAAATCTTATCATTTCGGATGGAGCGGAGCCGGAGGTATGGGACAGTGCATTTATAAATTCATATATTCGTTTTACGGACTGCCTGAAATGCAACCTCGGGCTTGATGAAAATATGTGCATAACCAAGGGGCAGGGGATGGAAAACAAGGTAGATATAATTTCTTACAGGGTATATAACTATCTGTCCGGTGAAGGCGGGTGGCATGTGACCGAATGCGGGATAAAAAACGGACAGCCATATACACTTAGATATCCGGATAATGTCGCTGTGTATGTGGCAGCTAACGATGGAATGATAAAGATTGAGCAGACATCGATATATGCACAGATTTCGTTCGGGCTTGATAAGCTGGGGGAATACTGCATGACGCGGCTGGTGGCGGTGACGGATTGAATATCAAAAAAGATAAGGAGATAAATCGGCATAAATGATGGGTAAAAGGGTGAAAAATGTGAGAATACCGCGGGAACAGCGGATAAAGAAAAGCAGGGGGAGAACGCCCGATGTTAAGGTTCTGGTATACAGTTTCGTTGTGACGCTCACATTGTATGCGCTGCTGTTGTTTATTGAGAGGACGGTTCTTAGTTCCGATGATTATACAACAGTCTATGTGGCACAGACTGATATTGGCAGAAATACAGTGATTACGGCTGATAACTCAGGCATTTTGTTTGCGGCTAAGGAGAGAAAAAGTGACTGGCTTCCGGATAACTGTATAACTGATATTTCTCAGCTTGTCGGAATGATGACGGTACAGGATATTGTAAAGAACGAGGTGATGACAGACAGGGCGGTTTCCGCACAGGACAGGAGAGCGGCAGGCATTGAGTCACCTATAGAGGTTGCCATGAATGCCAATAATCTTTCACAGGTTGTCGGAGGCATACTCAGGGAAGGCGACAGAATAAATATATGGTCGGTTACTGAGACAAATAATAATGGTGTCGGCAAGGTGAAGGCAGAGAAAATCTGTGACTATGCATATGTGACAAGGGTGTTTACGGCTGCAGGAGTGCAGGTAAAAGCAGCTTCCGGAAACGACAGCGCCGCGATGGTGATTAATATTATTATTCCGGAGGAAAAAGAGCAGGAATTTAATATTGCACTGGAGAAGGGGACACTCAGGGTAGGAAGATGTATGTATGAGCGTGAAAAAAATAAGTATACAGAGGACTAGCCTATGTCTTTAAGAAATGTTTTAAAGAGCTGGCTTGTGCGGCTGAGCGGACTGGATTTGACAGCATATATATGTATTGTCATCGCGGTAATTGGAGGTTTTGTGTGCGGCTGGAATAATATTATTCTGTGGTATATGCTGGTATTTCACTGTTATACGGATATAAAGTCAATGGAAGTGTATGTGCTGCCGGTAAGAAGTGCTATTATCGCAGAGACAGTCATTTTATTTGTGAAGCATGGCTTTTTATATATGGATTACAGAGAATTGTTCCTGTGTCTGGCTGCTGTTATTGTGCTCAGAATTATGAGAGCGTATGCACAGGGGGATATGGAATTATTCATAATGCTTATAATTGCAGCGGCATGTGGGGAAGGCAGCATTATCAGCTATTCATGTAAACTGGTTTATGGCTCCCTTGTAACTTTCTGTGTATCTTTCGGAGTGTATATGGCTGTATATAATCTAAAGGAAAAGCTGATGGGAAGACAGCTGAAAAAAATAAAGAAGGCACCGATGGTGCCCTCAATCGCATTGTCATTTTTTATCTGTTGTATAACATGATTCGGGTGTCAGAACATGCCGGTCTGATTTATGAGTGTATAACGTATTATATTTATACATATCAGCTCCGTTGTCCGAAGCAGGAGGTTCTAAGAGCTCTGATAAAGGTTTCCTGCGTTCGCCACTGAAGAAAAGTATACATCCTTGTATGCTTTTCTTCTAAAGAAGCCTCCAGTGTGGAGGGTTAATTCTTTTAACAAGTATGTCATAAAAAATTCATATTTTTATTATATAATAAAAAATAACAGTTGTTCAGAGTGTGCCAACCATTTATGTGAAGCTGCAAGGTGCTTAACAGCTGCGAATAATGTAAAAAGGTATTGCAGGACATATAAAAGATAATCCGGAGGCTTAGAATCGCAATGGATAATAATCACAATATGCCGGGACAGCAAAATGATAAGCAGGAAGAACAGGAATACAGTCTGTATACAGAGAAAATAGTAAGAAAGCCCGGGAGTAGAATTAAAAGAGCAGTGAAGCAAATAGCAAAGGTTGTAGGCTCGGCTGTGCTTTTTGGAGTTGTTTCGGGTCTGGTGCTGTCGGTAGTCTATCCTACTGCCAAAAAGTTCGTAGGGGATGCAGAACCCACAACGAGGCAGGGAACGGTAATACCAACGGACAGTCAGACGGAGGAGCCCGCAGATGATTCATGGGCATATTCTGACACCGAAACAGGGGAACCTGAGAGCAGTGCTGCTGTACAGAATGAGAGCAATTACAATGCGGGCGGGAGTGGCAGCGAAGGTATATCCGGGGAAAATGGAGGTAATGCCACGGAGAATACAGCGGAAAATGCAGATAATCAGGTGATTGGACGGGAAGAGCTTGAGTCATTGGTCAATGATAGGATAGACCATGCATTTACCATGTATAAACCGGGAATGTCCGAATTGGATTCGTTATATAGCGGCTTGAGGACAGTTATAAATGATGTAAATAAGTCAATAGTGTCGGTAGAGGTTTCGTATGACGGGGTTAACTGGGATTATATCTCAGACACCGGGATAATGGGCTTCATTGCAGCGGATGACGATGAATACTTTTATATTTTGACAATCAAGGAATTCGTGGAAGAAAAATATCTTTCCGTTATATTTAATGATGGAACAGTTGCGCAGGGAACATATATTACAGGCGATATGACAACCAATCAGGCTATAGTAGCTGTAGACAAGAGTGTATTTGGCGGTAAGGTGCCTGAGAATGTTAAGACGGCGGTACTTGGCAATTCCTATGTGGTGCAGCAGGGTGACAAGGTTATGGCAATAGGCAACATATATGGGCAGAGCGATATGGTGGTGTACACAACAGCAACATCCGTCAAAAAGAGTGTGGTTGACACTGATTGCAGCTATAGGGTGATAAGCACGGATATTTTATCGGGAGATGCTGACAGTGGAATTATAGTTAACACAAAGGGAGAGATTGTGGGCATAATTCCATACCATAATGAAGCAATTTCCGGGGAAATTATCAATTCTTATGGTATTTCTGAATTAAAACGCTTGATTGAAAGGCTGATTAATGGTAAAGTAACGCCGTATATGGGTGTCATCCCACAGACCGTGACTTCAGTCATGAAGGATGTATATGGCATGCCGGATGGAGTATATGTTAACCTTGTTGAGAGAGATTCACCTGCTTTTTACGCAGGTATTCAGAGTGGTGATATCATAACTTATATCGGAAAAGAGAGTGTTATGACTTCAAGGGCGCTTCAGAATATTCTGTTTATGACAGATGCGGGTACGGAGTTAACTGTATATATAAGCAGACCTGGTAAGGATGGCTACCGTAATATTGAAATAACGCTGGTATTGGGTTCAGAGTAACCCATATCCGAAGAATTTATAATTGATGCGATTGTGTCCATGAGAATGTAAGCGTGAAAGAGGTATCATAATAAATAAAAGAGGATAGATTTACAGTTCGGATTTATCATGGACTTTTGTGACAGGTCGCTTAGAAATGAGGATTATATGAGATATATTGACAGCCTTCACGAAGGCGAAAGAGTTACAAGCATATATATGTGTAAGCAGAAGAATGCCGCCACAACCAAGAACGGAAAGCCTTATGAGAATGTTCTTTTGCAGGACAGAACAGGAACCCTTGACGCTAAGATATGGGAGCCTAATTCCATGGGAATAGAGGAGTTCGAGGCACTTGATTTTGTCGAGGTTCAGGGAGAAATTACTGTTTTCAACGGTGCGATGCAGATGAGCATTAAGCGTGTGCGCAAGTGTGCCGAGGGTGAGTTCGACATGAAGGATTTTCTTCCTGTCAGCTCGCGGGATATAGAGGAAATGTATGCAGAGCTTATGACACTCAAGAACAAGGTTGGAAATACATATCTTCGCAGACTGTTAGACAGCTTTTTTGTGGATGACACGGAGCTTATAAAGAATTTCAAGTTCCATTCGGCAGCAAAGTCGGTTCACCATGGATTCGTAGGAGGTCTGTTAGAGCATACACTTGGCGTTACTAATTTATGTGACTGTTTTGCAGACAGGTATCCTATGCTTAACCGCGATTTGCTGATAACAGGAGCTATGCTTCACGATATAGGTAAGCTCAAGGAGCTTTCGGATTTCCCTTCTAATGATTATACCGATGATGGACAACTCTTAGGTCATATTATAATAGGTGTTGAGATGATAGGAAAGAGTGCTGATAAGATAGAAGGCTTTCCTGCGAAGCTTGAGGCAGAGCTTAAGCACCTGATTGTGTCACATCACGGAGAATATGAATACGGCTCACCGAAGAAGCCTGCTATTATGGAAGCATTTGCACTGAATTTTGCGGATAATATGGATGCCAAGATGGAGACACTTAAGGAATTGCTTTCAACACCGCAGGCACAGACCGGCGAGTGGTTGGGCTTCCAGAAGATGCTTGATACAAATGTGAGAAGGACGCTGGTATGATTAGCAGGAGTATAGCAGGCAGCCGCTAAGAATTTGCCGGAGAAGCCGGAAAAGAAAGAGGTATGATTTTATGCCAGTGCTGATTCTGTGATTGAAATGATGTTGGGGTCAAAACATGCCAACTTAATTTACGAGTGTATAACGTATTATATTTATGCATATCAGCTCCGTTGTACGAAGCAAGATGTTCTAAGAACATCTAAGCTTCTTCCAAAAGTCGTGATATGCATAAATATAATACGTTATACATGCTAAGTTTATAGCACATGTTTTGACCCCAACATCATTGAAATATATTTATAATAGAAACAAGCCGGAATAAATTTTGAAGTACAAATTGAACAAATTATGGGAAAATATGTTTTTACTCTTAATTGTTTTATGCATTGTCCGGCAGTGAAATGGAGATTAAAATGGAAAAAAATCAGGAATGTATCATAAAAATAGAAGATATGTCCCTTGAAGGAGAAGGCGTAGGCAGATTAGATGGCTACGCCCTTTTTGTTAAGGATACGGTTATCGGGGACGAAGTGCGTGTTAAGATAATCAAGGCGAATAAGACCTACGGCTATGCAAGGCTGATGGAGGTGATAACACCTTCATCATACCGTGTCACCGCCAGATGTCCTATTGCAAGACAGTGCGGAGGCTGTAATCTTCAGGAGCTCTCCTATGATGAGCAGCTTGATTTTAAGCGCACAGTGATAGAGAAAAATATAAGAAGAATAGGCGGACTTACAGATGTGAATGTGCAGCCTGTTATCGGGATGGACGAGCCGTTTTTCTACAGAAATAAGGCACAGTTCCCTGTGGGAGAGGACAAGGACGGAAATATTAGAATCGGTTTCTACGCAGGACGTACCCATTCCATAATAGAGACACCGACCTGCTTTATCGGTGCACCAATCAATGAGCCTATTGTAGGTGCGGTACGTGAATTTATGGCAGAAAATAACATAAGACCGTACAATGAGGCGGCACATTCAGGTGTGATAAGGCATATTCTGATTCGCTGTGGTTATACCACAGGAGAGATTATGGTGTGTCTTGTCATCAACAAGAATAAGCTTGCTTGCGCTGCCGGGCTGGTTGATAAGCTGCTTGCGCTTGATTTTTCACAGCTTAAAGGCAGTGAGCTTATGAAGGGGAGCTGGCATATAAGCAGCATTATGCTGAACATTAACACAAAGAACACCAATGTCATTCTTGGGAATGAATGTAAAACACTGTGGGGAAATCCTTATATTGAGGATTACATCGGTGAAGTCAAGTATCACATATCACCGCTCTCATTCTATCAGGTGAACCCCGTTCAGACAAGAAAGCTCTATCAGACTGCGCTGGACTATGCAGGACTTACCGGAAATGAGGTTGTGTGGGATCTGTACTGCGGAATAGGAACAATATCACTTTTCCTTGCCAGACAGGCAAAAAAGGTCTACGGTGTTGAGATTGTTCCGCAGGCAATTGAGGATGCAAAACAGAACGCTATCCTAAATAACATAGACAATGCAGAATTTTTCGTAGGAAAGGCAGAGGAGGTTCTGCCTGATTTTTATGCGAAGGAGAGCGCGCGAATCGGCAGGAAGCTAACCGCGGATGTCATAGTTGTTGACCCGCCGCGCAAGGGCTGCGATGAGACTCTTCTCGCCACAATGATACAGATGGAGCCTGAAAAAATCGTGTATGTGTCATGCGACAGTGCGACGCTTGCAAGAGATTTAAAGTATCTGTGTGGAAATGGATATGAGGTTAAAAAATGTATCGGATGTGATATGTTTCCGATGACGGGGCATGTGGAGAGCGTGACGCTGCTCCAAAGGATAAATACCTATCATTATCGTAAAAAGAATTATGAAAGACAGTAGAATAAAAATGAGATTATATTCTGAAAAGGAAGGGGAAATGAAGATAACAGAAGAAATAGCAGGTAAACTTCGTAAACATGGTAACAAAATGATACTTGGAATTAGAGGCGAGGATATTAAGTTTGACCCTCAAAATATTGATGTTTACAAAGAAAATAAGATGAATGCTGTGGTAGATAATACTGAAATCATGGGAAATGAAAATAATTTATACTTTGAATGTGGAGGTGCTACAACAGTAGCCAGAGTTTTAAAATATGAATTATGCAGGGTTGGGGATGAAGTAGATTTCGTATTTGTTCCCCATAGAATGCATTTTTTTGATGTCGGGACAGAGGAAGCAATTGTGTTGTAGAAAGGAGCGTATATGGATAAATTTAGAAAGGTAAATACATATATTGATGAGAATCGTATACCGAGAGAGAAGCTGCCGGTACTCCATGTTACACCACCCTGTGGATGAATGATCCAAATGGTTTTTCTGCTTATCAGGGAAAGGTGCATTTGTTTTATCAGTTTCATCCATATAGCGAAGTATGGGAACCAATGCACTGGGGACACTATGAAACAGAAGATTTTATCAAATGGACAGAATTACCGGTTGCACTTGCTCCTGACAAAGCTTACGATGAAGCAGGATGTTTTTCCGGCTCAGGAATCGAGACAGAGAAAGGTCATCTTCTGGTTTACACAGGTGTGATAGAAAAAGAAATAAAAAAGGAGAAGGTTACATATCAGAACCAGTGTCTTGCGCTGGGGGACGGAAAAACGTATAACAAGTTGGAACAAAATCCCGTAATAACGGGGGATATGTTGCCGGAACATTTTAGCAGAGAGCATTTCAGGGATCCAAAGATATGGAAAGAGGCTGACGGAATTCGTTTTGCGTGTGATGGTAAGGCAGTTGTTAATATTCAGAAATACGATATTGTAGTTGATTAGGGAGATGACTATATGAAAACATTTGATGTTGTGGCGTTGGGTGAGTTATTGGTTGACTTTACAGAAAATGGGTTAAGTGCACAGGGAAATCCTTTGCTGGAGGCAAATCCGGGCGGAGCACCTTGTAATGTGCTGTCGATGCTGCAAAACCTTGGAAAAAAGACTGCATTTATTGGAAAAGTAGGAGCTGATGCATTGGGACAGATGTTGATACAAGCTGTAAGGAATCAGGGAATCAATACGGATAATCTATTGGTAGATGATACAGTACATACCACACTGGCTTTCGTTCATACGGATAAAGATGGTGATAGAAGTTTTTCTTTTTATCGTAATCCTGGAGCAGACATGATGCTGCGTTGGGATGAGGTTCACGAGGATATGCTTGCGGATACAAAGATATTTCATTTTGGAACCTTGTCAATGACAGATGAGCATATTGAAAAAGTGACAAAGAAGGCAGTTGAAAAAGCGAAAAGTGAAGATGTGCTTATTTCTTTTGATCCGAATCTCAGACCGCCATTATGGAAGAATTTAGAGGATGCAGGACGTCATATGTGGTATGGAATCAGCCAGTGTGATATTCTCAAGATATCAGATGATGAAATTGCATTTTTAACAGGAACAGATGATATCGAAAGAGGAATTGAAATAATTCTGGCAAAGAGTCATCCTACATTAGTCTGTGCGACTATGGGGAAAAACGGGAGTAAAGCGTTTTACAATGGAAAAAGTGTTTTTTGTGAGCCGTTTCTTCGGGATGATACCATTGAGACAACAGGGGCAGGGGATACATTTATGGCATGTGTATTGAATGCGGTATTGGAGAAGGGTCTGGAAGCACTGTCTGAGAAGGATTTGTTCGAGATGCTTCAGTTTGCAAATGCGGCGGCATCCATTGTGACAACAAGAAAGGGAGCATTGAGAGTAATGCCGGAGCATGAAGAGATAACAGCATTGATAAAAGATAAATGAGAAGGATAGGTACAGTAATCAAAGTGTAAAGGAAAGAAAGTATGATGAACAATAAAGATAGACGTGATGCACAGATGGCATACAGAGCAGATAAATATATATTTGAGGAAATGTCCGTTTGCAGAAAGAAAATTTAAAAGCTAAATTCCTTGGATTATTCTGATTTCGATGGGATTAAAGAGGCAACAAAAGATTTGTCTGGAAAATCTGAAAATGCCTTTTTAACACCTTTGAACTGATAAGCGGAAAATACATCGTAGATGCGAAATCAATTCTGGGATTGTTTAGTGTCGATTTATCAAAGCCGGTTACTCTAAGAATTGATGTTAACGATTCAAAAATGAATGAGGTTTTGACAGTAATTGAAAAGTATAAAGCGGAGTGACTTTTGAATATAAAAAGCAAGAAGCCTGATAGTTTACTTTTATTAGGATTTTAAAGACACTACGATAATAAAAATATTATAAGCTAAGAATTAAGCCAGGCGAAAAGTAAAATCTATCGGAGTATAAGACGCTGGAATTTTATGTTCAGATTGAAAAAACCCTCCAATAACAACCTAAAGGATAGCATAATTGACAAAATTGCTAAAAACTATAGAAAAATCCTTTATAATATGGTAATATTTAACAATAATAAGAATTATTCAGGTTATATGTTATCTGATATTACTACTTCAAGGAGGGATTTTTATATGAGAGAGCAGAAAGAGCATAGGAAGTCCATAACTTCAATCAAAACCAAGATTCTTGCTGCGGTAAGTGCACTGGTGCTGATTCTTGTGCTTATCCTGATTATAATTTCGTATACGATTTCCAAGAATATAATTACGGATCAGTCAATGCAGTTACTTGAACTTTCAACTAAGAATCAGGCATCGCGGATTGAGGCATGGATGACGGAGAAGCTGAATGTGTTCAGTACCTTTAAGCAGGATATAGAGACGCTGGACTACACAGACGCACAGCTTCAGAGCCTGCTTGACAGCTATTATGGAAGAAGCTCCGATTATCCGGACGGATTTTACATAGCGGATACATCGGGAAAGGTTATGCAGGCGGCGGGTGTGGACTATAAAAAGACGGCAGATGCATCATCCGCATGGTATAATGAGGCATTGACAAGAGTTAATATGGCATTCGGTGATGTGCATGTCAATGAAGCCGGGACTGATGTGGTGAGTGCCGGAGCTATACTCCGCGATTCTAAAAAGGCTGGTGGCAATGCAAAGGCAAAGAATACAAGACTTCTTGTTGTCGATGTGCCGATAGCCCATATACAGGTTATTGTCGATTCGTTTATCAGTATGGATGATGCACAGGCAATTCTTGTTGACAAGGATAACATGAGCATATTATCAAAGAGTGATGACACACTGACCGGAAGGCTTAGCGATGGTACAGGCTTTCTTGGTACAATAGGAAACAGAATATCACAGCAGAATTACACGGCGATGACCCTTGATGGGAACATTGTTGATTTCAGGGAGATAACAGGAACTAACTGGGTGCTTGTATCCTATGTACCGGAGAGCGCTGTTTTCTCAGAGCTTGCGTCACTTAGAACTACAATGATAGTAGTTGCGGTGGCTGTTCTTGCTGTTATTCTGGTACTTATGGAAAGAATGATTCATTTTATGATTAAGCCGATTCGTTCTCTCACGGACTCTATCGTGACAATGGCCTCCGGCGATTTTACGGTAGATATAAAGACCAAGGGAAATGATGAGATTACGCTTATGGGTCACAGCATGAAGGAATTTACAGCTGCAATAAGAAGCATGATAAATGATATCTCGAATATATCCGAGACGTTAAAAGGACAGGCAGAATCGAGTACATCCGTCTCCGGAGGATTGTATGAGGCTTCGCTTAAGCAGTCAAAAAACATAGATGAACTCAATGGGACAGTCGACCAGCTCTCTGCCTCCGTTCAGGAAATCGCAGAGAGTGCAACAGCACTTGCAGTTGTTGTTTCTGATACAAGGGACAGCAGCAATAATGCCGAGGACAAGATGAATGTCACGGTTGAGGTTGCAGAAGCAGGCAAGAACGATATGCAGAAGGTCGGCGAAGCGATGGGGCTTATAGAGCAGTCCATAAATGGGCTTCAGGAGTCGATTGACAAGGTTGGAGCAGCCTCTCAGGAAATCAATAAGATTGTAGGAATGATTGGCGAGATTGCCGACGAGACGAATCTTTTGGCACTCAACGCTTCAATAGAGGCAGCAAGGGCAGGAGACGCAGGAAAGGGCTTTGCGGTTGTTGCCACAGAGATAGGAAGTCTTGCAACGAACAGTAATCAGTCTGTGCAGAAGATTCAGACACTTATAAATGAGGTCACAAGTCTGGTAGGGGAGACGGTTGACAAGGCAAAGGACAGCGTCGATGAGATAAATACCAGCAGCCGGCTTGTACATCAGGCAGTGGCAACATTTGATACGATATATGATAATATTGTAGATGCCAACAGGGTGGTTAATGACATGGCAGCCAATATGTTAAAGGTCGCGGATGTATCTACCAATGTCGCTTCCATAACGGAGGAACAGGCAGCCAGTGCGGAGCTTATTTCACGAAATGCCGGAAATATCGCTTCCGAATCAAAGAATATTACAGATGACAGTGAGAAGGTAGCTGAGACAGCAAGGAAGCTTGCCGACACCTCGGAAAAGCTTATGACCCAGATTAATTCTTTCAGAGTATAGGAGGGACTGCGATATGAAATATATAAGAAAATCGATATGCTCTTTGCTGTTATGTGTGTCAATGTTTGCTGTATTATTGACAGGGTGTTCAGGCGGTAAAGGGACAGCAGCAACAGGCAATGCCAGGATTCTTATAGCAACCTGCGCTAAGGGAGATGCTTTCAGGGATATGCTGATAGCGGCATTGGAATCGGCATGCGATGAGCAGGGAATAGGACATGACACCGTCTATGCGGAGCAGTCGGCAGAGCAGCAGGTAGCACAGGTCAAGGAAGCTAAGAGCCAGGGCTATACAGCGGTAATATGCAGGCTTATAGATGTCGATACGGCGCTTCAGGTTGAGAGGGCAGCAGATGGGCTGCCGGTAATATTTGTGAACAACTGTCCTGATGAGGGATATCTGAAGGCGGATGAATACATTTATGTTGCTTCCAATGAGAGTGTAGCGGGAAGCTATCAGGCACAGTATGTCCTGGACAAGCTGTCGGGCAAGAGTGAGATAAATGTAATGATTTTACAGGGTGAAAAGACTCATTCCGCAACAAAGGGCAGAACTGAGGCAGCGAAGAGGGTACTCAATGAGTCGGGCAAGAAGATTAATTATCTTTTTCAGGACTATGCTGATTGGAGCCCGGAGTTAGGACAGGAGTATTTTGAGATATTTAATTCCACAGGAAGGACTGTGGATTGTGTAATCAGTAATAATGATTCAATGGCAGTCGGAGCGATAGCGGGAATGGAGGCATGCGGAATTGACCCTGCCACAATAGTGGTTTGTGGTGTTGATGCCACTGCCGATGCATGCCGGCTGGTAAAAGAGGGAAAGATGGACTTTACAGTCTGCCAGAATGCAGTCAATCAGGCGAATGCGGCGGTCGATGTTGCGGTGCTCCTCTCATCAGGAAAATCAATAAAGGACTATGCCGGAACATCGGATACAGGCTATCAGGTGTGGGTGGATTTTGAGAAGGTCGATGCGGCGAATGTTGATAAGTATATAAAATAATCAGATGATGTTTTGATATTCAACACCATCTGATGTTATGATATACATTTCTGAAAAGTATGTAATATAGTGGGGGCAGAGACTATGGTCTCTGTCCAAGCCCACCTTCGAGAGTAAGGGTTTCACCTGTCATGAACTTGAAATCAGGTGAGGCAAGCTGTACGCATACACGGCCTATCTCTGTCTCTACATTTCCGTAGTGTCCCATAGGCGGCATTTTGACATTCGCCTTGAATGCCTCAGGGTATGCATTTGCAAAGTTCTCAAGCTGTGCGGTCCATGCGAGCGGACATACAATGTTTACATTGATTCCATCAGGCCCCCATTCGGTAGCAGCTACTCTTGTAAGACCTCTTATACCCTCCTTGGCAGCAGCGTAGGCACATTGACCGAAGTTTCCGAAAAGACCTGCGCCCGATGCAAAGTTGATAACGGAACCCTTAGTCTCCTTAAGGTATGGATAACATGCCTTCATATAGTAGAAGGCGGCATACAGTCCGGAGTAGACAGCAAGGTCGAACTGCTCAGTTGTGTGGTCTGCGAGAGTGACACCGGATGCGGATGCCTGTGCATTGTTGATGAGCACATCAATACGTCCGAAGGTATCAATTGTCTGCCTGATAACATTGGCAACAGTAGCTTCGTTATCTGTGCCGGCATTCACATCTGCCTGTACAGGGAGAACCTTGATACCGAATTTCTCTTCAAGCTCTGCCTTTGCCTCTTCAAGTTTCTTAACATTTCTTCCGGTGATTACAAGATTTGCCCCCTCCTTAGCATAGGCTGTCGCAATACCGTAACCGATAGAACCACAGCTTCCGTCCTTGAGGATGGCTCTTCCTCCGCCCGTTATAATGGCTGTCTTACCTGTCAAAAATCCCATTCTAATACCCCTTTCTGAATAATTTAATTAAGTTTAGTAGGCATATTAATGTATATAAGTATCGACTTTAATACACTATATATGTAAAGTATAACATAGTTGCGTGATAATTGTATATAATAATTAAAAATTTAACAAAAATAATATTCAAAATAATAATTTGTTAATAAAAAATGCAATATCGTTATATTGTCGTCAATAATTGCGGATGATATACTAGACACGCAAAAGTATATACAGAGGAGATGGGAATATGCACATAAAAAAGTGTTTTGGAGAAATGCTGGAACAACCTGGCGGAGAATTTAAGGTTAGTATAGAAAAAGATAATAAAAATACAAAAAAACTGAGAAGTATTATGTTGGCAGTATCAGTTTTTTTGTTGTGTACAATTACAGGGTGTGATAGTCCGGATTATACTGCCTCCATAAAGGAACCGTTTTCACATACAGAGACAATGGCTCCCACGGATACCTCAGATGACATCGTTTCGACCGGTGAGGCACTATCAGAAGAGGATGTTCTGGTAGATGTCAGCAGCCTTTCCATACCGGAATATAGTGGGACAGATTTCTATGTGGTCAATGACAATGTCCCTTTTTTCAATGAGAAAATAAAAGCTTATCCGGGGGACAGCTTTATTTATCTGTCGGAGCTGGATGAACTGGGGAGGTGTGGAACATGTGCAGGACTGTTCTCCTACATGACCCTGCCTGAGGAGGAAAGAGGAGAAATCGGACATATTAAGCCGAGCGGCTGGCACACGGCAAAGTACGATAAATCGGTTATACCGGATATGTATTTATACAACAGATGTCATCTTCTCATGTATGCTGTTTCAGGTATAAATGATGATACAAGAAATCTTATTACAGGAACAAGACAGCTGAATCTTGATATGCTGGAGCTTGAAAATCAGGTTTTAGATACTCTGAAGTATGATGAGAGTGTGAAACTGTTGTACAGGGTAACACCTATATTTGATGGGGATAATCTTGTTGCAAAGGGGGTCCTGATGGAGGCGGCAAGCCTTGGAGATGGTGATGGGTTAAGCTTCTGCATGTTTATCTACAATGTACAGGATGGAATTGTAATAGATTATGCGACGGGTGACAGCCGGCTTGCGGATGATTTGCAGACTACACAGGAGATAACACAACAGAGCACCACAGAAGAGACAGCACAGGAGACAACGCAGTCAGGCGTGGGATATGTTGCGAATATGAACACGAAGAAGTTTCATTATCCATCGTGTTCATCAGTCAGGCAGATAAAGGCAGAAAACAGATGGGATTATACAGGGACGAGGGAGGAGCTTATAAGTATGGGATATGACCCGTGCAGGAAATGTAATCCATGAGGAGGCGGGGAACAGCTTAAAGTATAGCTGCACTCTTATCTAACCTTTTTTCACTTTTTAATGTGTTTTTTGCATGTACTATCCTATAACAAACTGATAATATGAAGCCATGGTTGTAATAAGCAAAAACAATTTATGGAGGGATTATGAAGCAGTATACAAAACCATTATCACTGAGAAATGTTCAGGTGAATGACAAGTTCTGGAAGGAGAAGATGGAGCTTGTAAGAAAAGAGGTTATTCCATACCAGTGGGACGCATTGAATGACAAGGTGGAAGGCGCAGCACCGAGCTTCTGCATGAGAAATTTCAAGGTGGCGGGAAAAATTACGAAGGCTAGACGTGAGCTGGGTGATAAATATCAGGATAAGGTATGGCCGCTTGATACCTTTGAGACACTACCGCAGGACATGGAACATCCAGAGGACAGATTTTATGGCTTCCTGTTTCAGGACAGCGACTTTTCCAAGTGGATTGAGGCGGTCGCATATTCTCTTACGCAGCATCCGGATGAGGAGCTTGAGCGCATAGCGGATGGGGCAATCGACATAGTATGTGCGGCACAGCAGGATAACGGCTATCTTGATACATATTATATAATAAATGACATGTCGAAGGTGTTCACGAATCTCCGCGATAACCATGAGCTCTATTGCTTCGGACACCTTACTGAGGGTGCGGTCGCATACTATGAGGCTACAGGAAAGGATAAGCTTTTGAACGCAGCGCGCAGATTTGCAGACTATGTGTATGACTGCTTCGGTGAGGAAGAGGGAAAGAAGAAGGGCTACCCTGGTCATGAGATTGCCGAGATGGCGCTTATGAGACTGTACGATGTGACAGGTGAAGAAAAATACAGAAGGCTTGCAGAATTTTTTATAAACCGGAGAGGAACAAGACCGTATTATTTTGATGAGGAGCACCCTGAGGTTGTGAAGAAGGGACATGAGAATGAGCTCCGCCATTTTTACCATCAGGCGCACCTGCCTGTGCGCGTGCAGGATGAGGCATTAGGACATTCGGTACGTGCAGTATATCTGTACTCCGGAATGGCAGATGTCGCGAGAGTGGATGATGATGACGCACTCTATGAGGCATGTCTTAAGCTGTGGAACAATATCACACAGAAGAAGATGTATGTGACAGGGGGAATCGGTGCGACGCATTTAGGTGAGGCATTTTCATTTAACTATGACCTGCCTAACGATACGGCATATTCAGAGACCTGTGCAGCCATCGGTCTTGTGTTCTTTGCCAGAAGAATGCTTGAGATAAAGCCGGACAGAAGCTTTTCGGATGTTATGGAAAGGGCACTTTACAATACTGTCCTTGCGGGAATGGCGGCAGACGGAAAGAGCTTTTTCTATGTAAATCCATTGGAGGTATATCCGAAGGCATGTCATGAGGATGCCAGAAAATTTCATGTAAAACCAATCCGCCAGAAATGGTTCGGCTGCGCATGCTGCCCTCCTAACATTGCAAGGCTTTTAAGCTCACTTGCCATGTATGCATATACAGAGAATGAGGATACACTTTTTGCACACCTTTTCGTAGGAGGAAGTGTGAAAAAAGATGTCAATGGAAAAGAGCTGAGCTTTGAAGTCACCACAGATATGCCATGGCAGGGAACCACGGTATACTCGTGCACCAATGAGCAGAGTGTACATGGAAGCCTTGCAATCCGCATACCGGAGTGGAGCAGAAGCTTCAAGGTGAGCGGTGTCACCGGAGAGCTTGATGAGAACAGCGCACAGCTTAGGGACGGATATTTATATATAGCGCATGACTGGAGGAAGGGGGATACAGTCAGGCTTGAACTCTCAATGGAGCCGGAATTTATTGCTGCCAACAGTGAGGTACGCGAGGATATAAATAAGACGGCACTTCGCCGCGGACCGTTCATCTACTGTCTTGAGGAGGCAGACAACGGAACAGACCTTCATACACTCAGCGTTTGCGCGGCAGCTAAGCCTGAGACGGTTATGCTGAATATTGCCGGTACGGATGTGGCTGCGCTGCGGATTGATGGAAAGAAGCTGATTAACGTCTGCGATTCCCCAGACGTTGACGCAGAGACGAAAACTGCTCCGTTATATACCACGCTTAAAAAGCCTGAGTATAAGGATGTGAAATTGACGTATGTTCCGTATTATGCATGGAACAACCGAGGTGAGGGCGAGATGAGTGTGTGGGTAAACTATATATTATAATCACATACATTGTGATGAGGCGGTATGCGGCTATTAGGCTGCATGCCGCTTTTTATCATGCCGTTGAGAAATATGCTGTAAAACCGCAATTTCTACCCACTGATTAGCAATATATTGTTAGTAAACGATTTGACGATAATATAAAATATATTTTAATAGATAAGTCTGATATGTGAATTTACAGGAGCGGATATTTTTAATCGTGGATGGCGGTTTGCCAATGGATGGTCAGAGCCGCCTAAGAAATGGGGATTAGCATGGGTAAAAGGATTGCTGTTTTTTCTACGGCGTGGAATGCAGAGCTCATCGGAGAGTTTCTGCGTGGAATGAGCAGGCGGGCAAGAGAAACAGGCAACAGTCTATATATCTTTAACAACTATGGAGGCTTCCATGGTGAGAAGGAGTATAATGACTGTGAATACAATATCTTCGAGCTTGCTCTGAAGTCTAACTTTGACGGTGCCGTCATTATTTCCAACAATATTGCTTCAAGAGAGAGGGTGGTCAAGCTTGTAGGACAGCTTAAGGAAAGGAACATACCATGTATCAGTGTAGAGCAGGAAATAGACGGTGTGTGTATGGTGGGAACGGACAACTATGCGGCTATGGCGGATGTGGTTGAACACCTTATAGAGGTTCATAAGTGCAGGGTTTTTAACTATATCGGAGGTCCGGCAGCGAATATGGAGGCAATGCAGAGAAGGCAGGCTTTCTGTGATACTCTCAGGCGGCACGGAATAGAGCCTGAGACAAGGCGGATGGGAGATTATTCGTTCAATGAATCTGATGGTGAGAAGGCGTTTAATGATTTTGCAGACAGAGGATGCCTGCTGGCTGATGTGGTTGTGTGTGCCAATGATATGATGGCGATAGGGTTTATAAGCAAGTTAGAGCAGTGTGGCTATAAGGTGCCTGAGGATATGAGGGTTACAGGCTTTGACAATACGCTGAGGGCACAGAGCAATATTCCCGGACTTGCAAGCGTTAAGCGCTGCAATGAGGAACTTGGCAGGCAGTGTGTTGACAGTATGATTAGGATGCTGGCAGGTGGGATATATCCTAAAAATGAGTACAGCACACATGAATATGTACCAAATGAGAGCTGCGGCTGTGTACCGTATGTAGTGACAGAAAGGCACAGAAAAAAAGAGATATTTGATATCTTGTACACGAATGAGGATATAAGGCGTAAGATTAATTATATGCAGACACGGCTTATGACAGCACCTTCTCTTGAAGATTTTGCAGTCAAGCTGTGGTGGGAACTTGACAATTTTAAGATTGATAATTTCTGTCTGCTCATAGACGAAAGTCAATATAAGGAAAATGGCGTGGAGCCGTCATACGGAATAGATGATGAAGCTGTTGCTGCAGATGCGCAGGAAGCACCCTCATTGGAATATCCCGAAAATATGCTGCTTTTGCTCAATAAAAAAAGTACGGACAACAGACCTGTTTCATTTGTAACGTCTAAGCTTATACCGGATGGCTTTATTGATGAAAAAGAGAAATCACATATTATAGTGTTTATGCCGCTTCACCATAATGGGCGTCAGTTCGGATATTGTGTTATGGAGAATGGAATTGAATATATTGAGAATGGAAGCCTGTATTACTGGTTGAGTGTGTTAAATACAGCTCTTGAGACTATCAGGCAGAGCATCTGTATCCGTGAGCTTAATAAGAAGCTGGCACATCTTTACATGTATGATGTAATGACAGGAATTTACAACCGATTTGCACTTCAACATGTAGGGGCAATATTATTTGAGAAAAATCGCAGAAAGGGCAGGCACACTCTGTTTCTGTTTGCTGATATGGATGGGCTTAAGAAGATAAATGATACCTATGGTCACGAGGTGGGGGATGCTGCTATCAAAGCGATGGCACTAATATTAAACGACGTGAAGCCTGATAGTTCGTTTTTCTGTCTTAGATATGGCGGTGATGAATTTCTGCTTATGGGAAGCTGTGATAATGAGGATGAGGCAGCGAATATTCAGAAGCAGATAGAAAAAAAGATAGATGCTTACAACAGCTCAGGCATGCTTCCTACGGCATTGTCGGCGAGTATAGGGCATATCATTTCGTCACCTGATGAACCACAAATGGTGATGGAGGATTATATCAGGACGGCGGATAAGATGATGTATAGGATTAAGCAGGAAAGAAAAAGAGAGAGGAGATAGTTAAATGAAAAAACAAGCTTTTAATCCATATCTTCCATCATGGGAATATATTCCTGATGGAGAACCATATGTGTTTGGCGGCAGGGTATATATATATGGTTCACATGACATGTATAACGGACATGTATTTTGTCTTGGAGATTATGTATGCTGGTCTGCACCAGTAGATAATCTTGGAGACTGGCATTATGAAGGCGTTATTTACAGGAAAACACAGGATCCGCTCAACTCCGATGGGAGAATGTGTCTGTATGCACCTGATGTGACAATAGGACCGGATGGTCGATACTATCTGTATTATGTGCTTGATAAGGTATCGGTCATTTCTGTAGCAGTGGCAGACAGACCACAGGGACCATACGCTTTTTACGGCTATGTCAGGGATAAGGATGGACGAAGAATTGGCGAAAGACCAGGTGATGAGCCGCAGTTTGATCCGGGAGTGCTCACGGAGGGTGACAAGACATATCTTTATACGGGATTTTGCAACGGCAATGATAAATCGCGTCACGGCTCTATGGGAATGGTACTTGACAAGGATATGCTCACAGTAATAACAGAACCTGTATTTGTAGTACCGAGTGGTTCCTACAGCGATGGCACAGGCTTTGAAGGGCATGAGTTTTTTGAAGCCTCATCAATAAGAAAAAAAGGCAGCCTATATTATTTTATATATTCTTCGGTTGTAATGCATGAATTGTGCTATGCGGTGAGCGATAATCCGTTGTCCGGTTTCAGATACGGAGGGGTGATTGTAAGCAACTGTGACATTGGTATTGATTCATATAAGCCTGCAGCCAAGCCTGCAGCATTCGGAGCAAATAATCACGGCAGCATTGTAGAGATAGAAGGTGAGTGGTATATATTCTATCACAGGCATACTAACAATACATGGTATTCAAGGCAGGGCTGTGCAGAGAAGCTAAGCTTTGATGGAGACAAGATAATTCAGGCAGAGATGACCTCATGCGGTCTTAACGATGGGCCATTAAAGGGGGAGGGAGAGTATCCCTCATTTATTGCATGCAATATTTTTACAAACGATGAGCAGATGTATGTAGGAGGAGCTGGACATCCATATATTATGCAGGATGGCCGTGATGGAGATATTGAGCCGGCATATATTACAAACCTATGTGATGGTTCGGTTATCGGCTTCAAGTATTTTGACTGTAAGGGTATTACCGCATTTGGAATTAAGACCAGAGGCTATGCTCATGGAAATGTTAAAATAAAGACTACATGGGATGGGGATGTGCTTTCAAGTATTCCAATCGATAATGCGAATATATGGGAGTATAACGAGATAAAAATTACGATACCCGATGGTGTACATTCGATATATCTGGAGTATTCAGGTACAGGAGCAGCAGATTTGAAGTCATTTACTTTTGTGTGCTGATACGGAAATATAAGATAACAGGGATGTATGAATCTTCAATAGTGTGGATTCATACATCCCTGTTTAATATTAAGGCTGGTGCAGAAATATCCGAAGCTATTTTAATGTCTCCTTTACATCCGAAAACAACTGCATATCCTCAGGAGTGAGCCTGACATTTGTGGAAAAACTGCGTCCATCTGCGGTTGTAATATTAACCTCTATAATTGTACCTTCCTTTATGACATCGCTTCCCGATACTGCGCGAAGGAACATCGGAAACTTCGGATGGGCTGCCGTGAAACGGTCCCATGATGATTTTAACTGGAATAATTTGGCTGGATTCATTTTTTATCTCCTTAAATGACTATTGATATATTGTGTGTTATTGCAGGGGGCAGAATGTGGTGCAGGTTATTTTGCATTATATCAGTGTCAATTAGAAACACCTATTTAGCAGCGCCTCTTAAAATACATTTTTAATATACACTATGTTGGCATAAAATAATTTATCGTATATAATTATTAAAAAATGTGTGTTCATGTTTTAGCATTGTACTACATGCAACACAGTATTACCTGCAAAAAATGGCATTGATAAAATATAAAGAATTATGTTGGAAAACATATTCCGATATAGTAGAATGATTTTATCATAGAAGCAGAAAATGGTCAAATTAAGAATATATAAAAAATGAAATGGTATGATGTTGAGGTCAAAACATGGTAATTTAATACACGAGTGTATAACGTATTATATTTATGCATATCAGCTCCGTTGTCCGAAGCAAGATGTTCTAAGAACTCTGATAAAGGTGTTCTATACGTTCGCCACCGAAGCCGGCATACATCCCTGTATGCATTGCTTCTAAAGCAGCCTCCGTGCTGCTTTTGGCTAGGGACTTAGCAGAGTTCTAAGAACATCTAAGCTTCTACAAAAAGTCGTGATATGCATAAATATAATACGTTATACACGCTAAGTTTATAGCACATGTTTGCCCAACATCATAAAAAATATTCATCACATAATGAGGTAAAATTACAAATAAAATTTTAGGAGGACACAACATGTTTAAGCTCAATGACAATTATCTTAAATTACCGGGAAGCTATCTTTTTTCGACGATAGGAAAGAAAGTAAAGGCGTATTCCGATGAACACCCTGATAAAAAAATTATCCGTCTCGGTATAGGCGATGTGACTCAGCCGCTTGCACCTGCAATCATAAAGGCACTTCACGGAGCGGTTGACGAGATGGCTGACGCTAAGACCTTCAGAGGCTATGCTCCGGATTTAGGATATGAGTTCTTAAGAAATGCGATTGCGGAAAATGATTACAAGGCGAGGGGTTGTGAGATAGCTGCCGACGAGATATTTGTAAGTGACGGTGCAAAGAGCGACAGTGCCAACATTCAGGAGATATTGAGTCTTGACAACAAGATTGCGGTATGTGACCCTGTATACCCGGTATATGTTGACTCTAATGTCATGGCAGGAAGGACAGGCACCTATGATGCCGCAGCACAGACATGGAGCGACGTGATTTACATGCCTTGCAATGCGGAAAATAATTTTGTGCCGGAGCTTCCTAAGGAGACACCTGATGTCATATATCTGTGTTATCCTAACAATCCTACGGGAACTACGCTTACCAAGGCACAGCTTCAGGTGTGGGTCGACTACGCCAACAAGGTCGGTGCGCTTATTATTTACGATGCGGCTTACGAGGCATATATTTCCGAGAATGATGTTCCTCATACAATCTATGAATGCGGGGGCGCAAGAAACTGTGCGATAGAGCTTAGAAGCTTTTCAAAGAATGCAGGATTTACGGGAGTCCGTCTTGGATTTACCGTTTTCCCTAAGGACATCAAGTGCGGTGACGTGATGCTTCATTCCCTGTGGGCAAGAAGACATGGAACAAAGTACAACGGAGCTCCTTATATCGTGCAGAGAGCAGGAGAAGCAGTGTACTCGGCAGAGGGCAAGGCAGAATTAAAGGAGCAGGTTGCCTACTATATGAAGAACGCCAAGACCATAAAGGACGGTCTTGCAGCAGCAGGCTACACGGTATTCGGCGGCGTGAATGCACCTTATATCTGGCTTAAGACACCAGATAACATGAGCTCATGGGATTTCTTTGATTATCTTCTTGAGAATGTCAACATTGTCGGTACACCGGGTTCAGGCTTCGGTCCGAGCGGTGAAGGATATTTCAGACTGACGGCATTCGGCTCTTATGAGAATACAGTTGAGGCGCTTGAGAGAATTAAGAATATTGCAGTCTGATTTTCAAAACAGAGTGTATCGGGACAGATATATTTGTCGGATACTGACGTGCAGACTGCATGGTGTGTAACGAACAGAGTGTTATTAATAGGACTTAATTGCGACATTTCTTGACAGTATATTGTGCAGGTAGTAAATTGTATAGTATATTACAAAGCGTTATAGGGATTATATGAATATCGGGAGGTATTTAGATGGCAGAAAAGAAGGAATGGTGGAAGAACGCGGTAATTTATCAGGTGTATCCTAAGAGCTTTCAGGACACAAATGGCGATGGAATCGGAGATATCAATGGAATCATAAGCAGGCTTGACTATCTTAGGACACTTGGCATTGATGCAATATGGCTTTCTCCTGTGTACCGTTCGCCGCAGGATGACAATGGGTATGATATTTCTGACTATCAGGATATTGACCCTATGTTCGGCTCACTTGCGGATATGGAGGAGCTGATTGCTGAGGCGGGAAAGCGTAATATAAAGATTATAATGGATATGGTGCTCAATCATTCCTCAGATGAGCACAGGTGGTTTGTTGAGGCGAAGAAGGGCAAGGACAATCCGTATCATGATTATTATGTGTGGCGTGATGGCAAGGAAGGGGTTCCTCCGAATGATATGACATCGGCATTTGGCGGTTCGGCGTGGGAATGGGTACCACAGCTTGGGCAGTACTATCTGCACCAGTTTTCGGTAAAGCAGCCTGACCTTAACTGGGATAACCCGAAGCTCAGAAAAGAATTGTATGATATGATACTCTGGTGGATGGACAAAGGCGTTGGCGGCTTCCGTTTTGATGTCATAGATTTGATTGCCAAGGAGCCGGACAGAAAGATAACGAGCAATGGAACAAGGCTTCATGAGTACATCAGGGAGATGACAGCCAACACCCTTAGCAAAGGCAATCTCCTGACCGTCGGTGAGGCTTGGAGTGCTACGCCTGAGACCGCCAAGCTTTACAGCAACCCGGATGGAAGTGAGGTCTCGATGGTTTTTCAGTTCGAGCACATCATGTTAGACCAGGAGCCGGGTAAGGACAAATGGGACATGATACCATTGTCGCTTCCGGCACTCAAAAGGTGCTATGAAAAATGGCAGAATACTTTGTTTGATAAGGGCTGGAACAGTCTTTTTCTCGATAACCATGACCTTCCAAGAATTGTATCACGCTGGGGAAATGACGGAAAATACAGGGTTGAATCAGCAAAGATGCTTGCAACCATGCTTCACGGAATGCAGGGAACACCGTATATATATCAGGGCGAGGAGCTTGGCATGACCAATGTGCAGTTTCCTGACATAAGTGACTACGAGGATATTGAGACACTCAATGTCTACAAGGAGCGAATTGCCGCAGGCTATCCAAAGGAAGCTGTCATGAAGTCTATATATGCAAGAAGCCGTGACAATGCGAGAACTCCTATGCAGTGGAACGATGGAAGGAACGCCGGATTTACTGACGGCACACCGTGGTTTGCACTCAATCCTAACTACACAGTGATAAATGCCGAGAATGCACTTGAGGACAAGAATTCGGTATTTTATTATTACCAGAAGCTTATCTCGCTCAGAAAAGAATATCAGGTATTTCTTGACGGCAGTTTCACACTCCTGCTCCCGGAGGATGAGAAGATATTTGCCTATGTGAGAAAGAATGAGGACAGCGAGCTGCTTGTGTGCGTCAACTTCACTGATGAAGAGCTGTCATTGCCGGAAGCTTGTAAGTGGCATGACGGAGAGCTTCTCGTACACAATTATGATGGTGAACTTGGAAGCGAGCTGAGACCTTATGAGGCGTTTATGGTATATAGGGCGGTTAAATAAATATAAGTGTTATTTCCGACAGGGCATGAATCTATAAAATATAGGTTTATGCCTTGTTTTTTTTGTGATGAGTACATATCAGCTTAAAAAAGTGTTTGAACGCAGAATAAGCAATCCCCCGCTTCAAGTGTGTAGAGCACTAAGCGGTGGGTAAGGGGGATGCGGACTGCGTTCATGGGCAAGCAGCGAAAGCGGATTGCGAATGTCCGCTTTACCATAAAAAAGGGTGCGCCGGAGAGAAAAGTATAGAAGAAAATGCTGCTATTGCACAGACGGTTATGGACAAGATAAAGAATCTTGAAGCTCTTAAGCTTGATATTATAAACAGTGTGTCTGAGCTCAGCGCTATAAGCGAAGAAAATGCTGCCAGCAATGAGGAGGTAACTGCAAGAGTTACGGAGATTGCAGAGTCAGTTAACAGAATCTCAGAGGATACCCAGACTGTAAGGAAGGTATCATCTGACATGAAAGAACTGATGGATTATTTTAAGTAGTTGTGTACATATGCGATACCGGAGCTGTTGCCGGGCTTCTTACAAAGGTTGTGATGGAAATAAACATCAATGAAGCTTTTGCCGGCGAGGATATAGGTGTCGATGAAAAGGTATCAGTCCGTCAAGGATTTGATACCTTTTTGTGTATTAGGATGATGTTGGGGTCAAAACATGCCAACTTAATGTACGAGTGTATAACGTATTATATTTATGCATATCAGCTCCGTTGTACGAAGCAAGATGTTCTAAGAACATCTAAGCTTCTTCCAAAAGTCGTGATATGCATAAATATAATACGTTATACATGCTAAGTTTATAGCACATGTTTTGACCCCAACATCTGAATCGTCTGTGGGGAGCTATAACATTGCAAAAGATAAAAAAAAATGTTATAATAGACACATGAGGAGGGCGCCGGATGATGGAATATAAAGATAATGATTTTGGTAATCTTATAAAGAGTATCAGAAATAAGAATAAAATCAATGCGGAAACACTGGTCAGGGGTATTTGCTCGGTGAAGGTTCTGAATAATATAGAGAGCGGGAAAACATTTCCCGGTTATCTTTTGAGGAATTTTCTGATTGACAGGCTCGGACTTGCGAGAGAGTGGTTTGAGAATATGCTCATGGTAGGTGAGTATGAGGAGTGGCAGTGCAGGAGAAGGATAATCAGTCAGCTCAGAAAGAAAGAATACATGAGTGCGGATGCGCTGGTTGAAGAATACAGGAAAAAATATATTGCCGGAGACATAGCAGCTATAGATGGTATATATGCACAGAAACTTGATGAAAATGAAGCGGATGAAAAGCTACGGCTTCAATTTTATTATACCGTGAAGGGGATGTGTGGTAAAGATGGAGAGGAGCCCTATTATGAGCTGGCAGCCGCATTGACATCTAAAGCATACCATGGTGGGATAATTGATGAGAGTATTCTTTCAAGATATAAGCTGTCGATTGGAGAGATTAACCTTTATTTGGAAGCCGTGTGGCATAGTAAAGCTACAGAAAATAAAGAGAAGGTTATCAATGCACTGATAGCCTGCATAGACACGCATTATTACGATATCAAAACGAAAGTAAAAATATTTCCCAAACTGGCAGTTTATTATTGCAGATTAAATGAAAATACGACGGATTTAAATGTACTCAGGCGTATGCAGAAAATCTGTGATGAAGCCATAAGCCTTTTAAGAGCACAAAAGAGGGCTTATTATATAGTGGAACTTTTTAATATTTACTTATGTATTGCAGATAAGCTATGTGAAACTTTAAAGGATGATGGGCATGTCGGATTTCAAAAACAGGTGAAGTTCGATAAAAGAAGAATAAGGCAGTGGCTTGACGCGATGCTTAACGAGTACAGAATAAGAGAAGTCCCACTTACAATGCCGAATGATTTCTACATTTATCAGGAAGGAACGGCTTATTGTATTAATGATGTTATAAGGGCAAGACGAGATTTGTTAAGATTTAACAGAAAAGATTTATGTGACGGAATATGTGCCGAAAAAACTATTGAAAAGACTGAACAGCATAAAACTAATCTGCAGTATGCAAATATGAAACTTATATATAATCGTCTTAATCTGCCATGTACTTATCAGTATGCATCGCTTATTGTGCCGGATATTATTACCCTTGAAAGGGAAGAAGAAATCAACCAGCTTGCAGGAAGAAATGAATTATCCGATGCGCTCGCAGCTATGGAAGAACTAAAAAAGGATGTACCAGGGTATTCATATAATATGCAGGAGCTTGGGTGGATAGAGCAGATTATGTTAAACAATCGTTGGAAGCTAACGCCACAGGATGCTGCTGACAGGGTAAAGACGCTTATAGAACTTACGGTTCCGTTAAAGTACATTGACAATTTCATAAATAACAGAAACCATGGACTTAGGAAAAATGAGCAGGTGAGTAAAAGAATCTATTTTACACGTACAGAGCTTGCTTGCATTGTATCACTTGCCGGATATTATGGTAAGTCAGGACTCATGGAGAAAGCCATGGATTATATGGGGCTGATATATGAATATCTCACAAATAACGGAGAGAGTGATGACGTATATTGTATGGAGAGTGTATTTACAAGATTTATGACTCATTATACCAGTATGCTGGGAGATATAGGAAATTTTGAAGTCTCCGACAGACTTGCAGATGAGGCAGCAAAACGGATGCTTGAATTGTACCGGCCTGAGAAAATCTGGTGGCACAAATACAATAATCTATGGAATGATGAAACCAAGGAAAAAGACAAGGAGAAGTACAATTCGGTTCTGAGGGAATGCGCGGCATTGTGCGAAATATATGACGGAGAATCGGTTGCCAAAATTTTTACGAATAAAATTGTTAAACTTAATTAATTGTATCTGTGTCATAATTTATTATATTTTCATCATGTAGAGGAGCTATAACAGAGTCCTTGTGTGGGCAATTTTCTGTATGCATCCTTATAAAAAAAATGGATGAAAACCATACTACAACACAAAAAAATAAGATATATGAACATTTTTTATAAAATTTAACCATATTATATAGTTCCTTTCTTAAGTTTTATCAATTATAGCATTATTTGAGTAGTCGAAACATCCCCCTTTTCGGGAAAGGCATCCTTCCTGAAAAGGGGGATGTTTTATTAACGATATATGTTGTAAAATGTAAATGAAGTAAAAAATGTACGTGCAGATTGCTTTAGAAAATATTGGAGGTAATATACAGTGATGAAAATGATAAAAAAAATAATAGGAACTATATGTGTATTTGGTCTGTTATTAGTGACGTTAAATGGTTATTCAGTGAATGCATATGCAGCTAATAGATGTGTACATAGTTACACAAGATATACATATTATTCTACTGAACAGACAGGAGGTTATCAACATAAAATTCTTGTGGGGAGTTATCCTGCTCATCCGGAATGGAATGAATATGCGTACTGTTATGTTCAGTGTGAGGAATTAGTATATCACTATTGCTGTGGAAAATGCGGTTATGTAAGTTCAAGAGAGTATAAAAGAGAATCTGTGGAGGAGCATACAGATAGCAGATGCCCGCAGGCATAAAGAATGCAATTTTTAAATATAGGGCAGCCCCATAAAGGGGCTGCTGGTTGTGCTTAAACTGGTTTAGCTGGAGGAATAGAATGAAAAACACAAAAAAGATATTTATCGGTGTTATGTTACTGCTGGCATCATTTTTTGTTATGGCGTGCGGGAACAAGGACGTAAAGCAGGGAAGTAATCAGACGGAAAAAGAAAGTACTGCAAATGAGGTATCGGAGGTTAAGAAATACACCGAAGGTATTAATATGTGCTCTATGTATTCCGGAACAAGTTATACCATAGGGGAGAGCGACGAGTTCACCATCGGAGGCCAGTCGGATTTGCATGATGACGTGTTTGCATTTCTGGCATATCGTAAGACTGATGATAAATATACCACGCTCATAGGCAGAATAGATTACACTGATTTAGCATCTGCGGATGGGGAGGGAGAACTTGGCGCGGTCGTTGACGAGGGAGAATTTCCCGCGGAGCTTGTAAGCTATGTTGAGCTTGAGTTTTCAAGTGATTATGCCATTAAGAGATTCTGTTTTGATGAGAATAATATATATGTCCTTGGATTTACGATGTGTGATGGAAAATTTGTTTATTCGTTATGGACATTTGAAAATGATGGAAGCCTTAAAGCGAATGTAAGTTTAGAAGGCGATAGTGAGATATATGATAATTGCGATAAGCTTGTCTGCTTCAAGGATGAAGGCACAGACTATATCGCATTGTGTTCTTTTGGGGATAAGAAAAGTTATATCACAGTATGCAGTACTGACGGTCAGGTTGTGGCACAGGAGGAGTACTCATATTATATACAGAACGTGTTTTGTGATGCAGATGGAAATCTTATGCTTGTAAGCAATTATGATGGCAGTGAGGATTATGATAAGCGTATAAGCAGATTGAAGTTGGAAAATGAAATTGATGATGCGGCATACATAACCGGTATAAAGCCATATATATCGGTGAAGGCTGTAGGAGACACAATGTACATGCAGAACAAGGACGGCGTGTATGTTATGGATGGTGCTGCCGGACAATACAACATGGTTATAAAGTGGGCCGATATCGGCATCGGCAATGCCGCTGATATTGTCAGAATGAGTGAAGATGTCTATGTCAGTGCCGATGTAAGCATCAGTGATGACAGCAGAAGCATCACGCTTCTCAGTCTTGAAAAATCAGATGCAGAATATACCGGGATGCGAAAAGAGGTTGTTATAGGTGTCAGTGTGGAACCTGACGGTTATCTTCAGAATATGGTGAAGCAGTTTAACTCATCGCAGGGTATATATGAGGCAGTAATAAAAATCTATCCTTATTCATCCGACAGGACGCAGAAGCTTGGAACGGAGATGATTACAGGTAATGGACCAGACCTTATACAGCAGACGCTTTTTGATATCAGTGAATATGTATCTGTTGGCATGATAGACGACTTGAGTGATTATCTTGATGCTTCGGATAAATTGAGTGAGTCAATGCTTGTAGAGAGTGTGCTGGATGTGTGCAGCTACAATGGAAAGCTTGCTGTTATTCCAGCTGCGTTCGGAATATCCGCACTTCCCGGAAAGGCTCAATATGTAGGGGCGGATGAGACATGGACTTTTGACGATTTCATGGAGTGTGTTGAAAGTAACCGAGGCTGTGCCATAGGCGGCATAGGTACATCATATTCCACAGGTGAATATCTTGTGATGCTTGCATATATGTCTGACAGCGGTAAATATGTTGACTGGCAGAGTTTCAAGGCGCATTTTGATAATGCTGAATTTGCAGAGCTGTTGGCGTATGCGGCAGAGTACAGAGTTTGTGATGGATATGATGTTTCAACTGATGATAAGCTTCGTGAAGCACTGTCAAGCGGAGATAATATCGTATATGACATGAAAATCGGAAGCATGGCGGCATATAAGACGATTGAGGAAACATTAGGGGATGATGCTGTATTCAAGGGATATCCGTGCGAGAAAAATGAGCCGGTATACCATGCCGTTGTGAGTGATGGCTATGCAATTAACAGCATGAGTAAAAATAAAGAAGGTGCATGGAAATTTATAGAATTTCTTGTAATGCAGGGATATTCTGATGGTATAAAGTATCAGAGCAAGCCGGATTCTGCCACGCAGTTCCCGGTTATGGTGGATAAGCTGGAGGCTGTTTTTGACAGCGCAATGGAAATAGAACCTGTATATGACGAGAATGGTGAGATTGTGTACGATGCTGACGGAAATGTGCGGCAGAAGGAAAAGGGGGCAATGAACGGACAGACTTACTACGCTGCCACGGCTGAGGATGTGGAGCATGTCAGGTATCTTATAGACCATATCGGTGCCATAAGCACAAGCAATGGGACAATCGATAATATTATTTATGAGGAACTTGACAGTCTCTTTGCAGGACAGAGCACACCGGAGATGGCGGCACAGCTTATACAGGACAGAGTTCAACTGTATCTGGATGAGAAGCAGTAAGCTATAGGAGACGGTGTTTCGGGATAAATGTTATTAAAGCAGTGGCGCTGGAATTCATATTCTAGTGCCACTTTTTCTATGGTATGAGGCTTTCACAGTATTATGTGTGAAAGCTTATTTCTGCCACAGGAAGAATTGTACATGGATTATCACAATGACAGACACACCGTTTGGATTTCTTTTCAATGGCAATGTCTGGATGGTAAAATAGAATTGTCCAGAAACTAAATAACCATCCAGCTTCGAAGAGATATACTCATATGGTAAAACATAAGTAGCTCACTTTGGTAGAAGTTTTTGAAGATTGCCAAAATAAATACGGTCGTTGGATATATGCTAAGCTGGAGCTTGATGGAACCATGCAGATGTGGGTGGATACAAAAATTTATATGACTAAAAAACATAACTTTACTTAATAAACTAACTGTAAGTGTAAATGGAGCATTCAATTTTTAGTCAACTGAATGCTCGGCAGAACTTATGCCCTGGTCAGAAACGCTTCCCGATTACTGTAAACAACTGAAGAGATAATCAAGACTTGCCACCTCTATCAGGTGGCGATACTTTTTTGGGTAGGCGAGTTATTTACCTGATACTCCCAAAAGAGCCAATGGACTACAATTTCTCATAGTTCATCGGCTCTGTGACTGTGTGACAGGCTCTTTGATAATTATTTTTTCTTATTGTTCTTCCATATTTTGTATAACATTGGAAATAGGAAGTAAAACACATATAGCTACAAACCAACCTGGAAAATGTGGAATAATCTCAATCCTCCTTATCTTATACAAGATTGAATATAGCCACTGCAATGCAGATGGCAGCAACGATAAGTGATACAATAATTCGTAAAATAGAAAAACTATACAATTTTTCCGGATTTTGCGTGTCATAACGCACGGTAACGGTTGTTCCAATCTGTGACGCCATTGGTACCTGTATGCAGTTTTGGGACTGATACGTTCTTCCATCCACTTTATACGAAACGGTCGCCCATTTTGAATTACGAAATTTTGAGTTTTCTGGATTTATTGTTTTGAAAGAAATAATCGTACCGACGGTTTCTGCCGTTTTGTTTCCTTTTAAAAAAAATTGAATACAGTTTATCAATCCAAAACACAATGCTATCACAGCAATGACATAAAGAAAAATAGTATCTCTATCCATAGTCCCACCTTTCTTTATCACGCCAAGTCTGCTTTATCGTAAATATTTATAGACAAAGATGCTGATATTGCTAAAACCGCAAAACCAATAAGGACAATACCGCCATAAATAAGGTATGGCGAAAACATAGAGAGGAAGTTCAGGTTTAGATTTCCCGCTCTCATAAGCAGTGGCAGAATAAATGGCGAAGCCATAATAATCACTCCAAAGGCAAACTTTGTTTTTTCATATCCAAACTTATACTGTATTGGCAAATAAATACCAATAAAAACAGATACTATAAGAAACATAAATGCAAACAGCTTTATATCTGATGTTCCTAATCCGGGCATAAACAGGGTTTCAAGTTCAAAAACGATACAACAGATTGCATATATAGCCATGCAAAAAATGTATTTTGATGAAACTATCGCTTTCCGTGAAAATGGTGTGGCACATAGTAATGTCGTAGCTTTTGGAAATTGATACTCTTTTAGGGATACATATTGCAACAGCATGAAAACGCCAAAAATGACAGAAAGAATAAATCCAAAAACTCCCGTAAACTCCGGTGTCCGCCAACGCATGACAGGTGGGATAAGCACAATAACTATAAACATAATCAGCACATATTTTTTTACAATCAGAAAATCCTTTTTTAGTAGGGCGAACAACATCATTTTTCACCTCCGATATTTCCAAGCATAATATCCTCAATCGTCGGACGCTCAACTATGATGTTGGTAATATAAGACCGTACTTCGGATATTTGCTTTGTAATTCCTGTAAATCCAAAATCAGTTTCCGATATAGATAAAAAGAGCTTGCGAGTATCAGCTGTTAAAGCTCCTCTATCACCTTTGACAATCCGATATGTGTCAAGCAAGGTATCCTTTTCCTCTCGAAAGACGATACGCCCGTTATCAATCATAATGAGCATATCTGCAATCTTATCAAGGTCAGAAGTGATATGTGTCGAAAAGAAAACACCTTTGCCGCCATTTTCCATGTACTCAGTTAAGATTTTCAAAAGCTGCCACCTAACTAAGGGGTCAAGTCCGCTTGTCGGTTCATCCATAATCAAAAGTTCTGCGTTATGAGAAAGAGCTAAAGCAAGAGCATACTTCATTCTCATACCTTTGGAAAGACTATTGATTTTTTGCTTCGGGTCAAGCGAAAACATATCCATGTACCGCTTAAAATCCTGTTCAGACCATGATGTGTACGCAGACGAAATAATTCCTTTCATTTCACCTAGCGAAAGTTCTTCGTAAAATCCCCCGCCGTCTAAAACTATACCAATACGGTTTTTGATTTCTCTTTCATTCTTATCCATATCAAGACCGAAAAACTGAATTTTGCCGGATAGCTTATTCGTCAGACCTAAAAGCGTCCGCAGCGTTGTTGTTTTACCTGCTCCATTGACACCAATAAAACCTGTGATACACCCCTCTGGCAAAGAGAATGTCACATCTTTCAAAGAAAAATCGCCATACGACTTATTTAAGCCATTGACTGTCAAAATATCGTTCATTTTAATCCTCCTCGTAAAGAATATCCATCATGGAATTAAGTTCTTCCTTACTGATTTTCAGTGATTTTGCTGTTTGTATCATATCCACCATTTTTTGTTCTACAAGTCGTCGTTTGGAGTCACGGAGTAATTCAAGATTGCTTGTAGATACAAATGTCCCAATTCCTACTTGACTTACAATAAATCCCTCCTGTTCTAACTCCTCATATACTCGTCGGATTGTTAAGACACTCACTTTCAAATCATTAGCAAAAGCCCGAATAGAGGGAAGTGCGTCCCCTTCAACCAATTCTTCTTTTAATATGGCATCCTTAATCTGGTCTTTTATCTGTTGGTATAAGGGAGTGTCATAAGTATTTGAGATTAGTATTTTCACAAATCCCCTCGCCCCTTTCTTTTAGTGTGATGTAATTACATACACATTATAAACAACAGGCACATTATTGTCAATATAATACTGAAAACAAACAGATAGAAAGAATTACAGGGTTTTTCTTTACTCTCTTTTGGCAAAACGCGGCTTCCCGTTGTTGTAGATAACAAGGGATAAAACAGAAGGATTAAGACAAATAGCATAAAGAAATATATAGGGCAGGGATTGCCCAAATTAACGCCTGTGGAGATAGTAGGTTACTAGGTCGACGAAGCAGGAAGCCCATTGGCTTAAGACAATGGGTAGTTCACAACCCCTATTCCCAAACACCTAACATCTGTTCCCGAACTTTTTAGATACATGGAAGCAACTGCTTATTTTGTTATGTCCATTGTACGTGAAGCGTATAATAACGGATTGCATCTGAAGGATGTAGATTACTGTTGTCCTCCAGTAGTATTGGTTTACGAGGCGTGAGCGTTGCTCAAAAACTGACCGCTGCAGGTTCTCCTGCGGCGGTTTTCTCTTCGCTCAAATATACGCAAATCCGATTACCGAAAGTGTTGAATTGTTACCGATTGTGTTGTATAATGATGCTGTCGAATTCGATAATACATTATTCTCAATTTGGAGGTTTGGTTATGTTTATTGAAGAACGCCATCAAAAAATTTCAGATACTATTAAAGCGAATGGTAAGATCACCATTGCTGAAATCACAAGTAAATACGGTATATCAGATGAGTCTGCACGCAGGGATCTGCGACTGCTCGAGCAGAAAGGCATTTGCAAGAGAACTCACGGCGGTGCCATTTCGATAGGACAGGTGAGCGTAAGACCACCGGTTGATAGGAATTTTGATAATATGCCTATCTTTGATAACTACAGAGAAATTTCCCGTGTTGCTGCGGGAAAGATCCGTGAGAATGACACGGTATATCTTACCGGTGGATCCTTTGGTCATATTATGGTTTCGTTTTTGCCTCGCGATATCCATTACACTGTAGTCGTGAATTCAGTTGATATTGGCAAGGAACTCAGAAGTTTTGAAAATATCGACGTATATATCGCCGGTGGTAAGATGCGGCAAAGCGGTTCACTGGTTGATAGTCTGGCCAACGAATTTGTAAGTAGATTGCATTTTGATCTTTGCTTTATTACCGGAGCCGGTCTGACAGCGGAGTTCGGTCTGTCCAACGGTACAGATGAAACGGCAACATTCCAACGCACAGTAATTAAAAACAGCCGTAGCAGGTGCCTTGTCATACCGAGTTCAAAGATTGGTGTAGATTCCTTCATTAAAGTGTGTGATGTAGATGCCTTTGATTCAATTATCACAGACTGGGATTGCGTTGAAGATCAGATTGCTGCCATCGAAGAGAGAGGCGTTGAGATAACGATTGTTGAGGAGCCAAAATGAACCGTGAGCAAAAACTACGGAACCTGATCCTGGATAGATATACGAGCCTTCGCCAGTTTGCTATCGAGTCAGACATTCCGTATAGCACTCTTATGACCTTACTATCTCGTGATATTGGCGGGGCATCTTTTGATGTAATAATCAAGATTTGCAGAAAACTTGAGATAGACCCATTAGATTTTTATTCGGAAAATAATTCTTAAAAATGAACCTTTTGATGCCGGAACCCGTCTATATAAGTGAAACCGGTTTTAATCACTCATAGACAAGGAGGTGATGATGTGGATGAGTTTGAGAAATTGCTGGAAGCAGAACGAGTTTCCGTGGAACGGTTTGTGAGATTTCGGATGAGTTCTAAAGCGGATGCAGATGATGTACTGCAGGAGATATTCCTTACAGCGTAGCAGAAGTTTCCTCAGCTGAAGAATAAGGACTCATTCAAAGCATGGATCATTAGCATCGCAAGAAACAAATGCAATGATTATTTCAGAAAGAAAGCGACTCAGTACGAAATTCCGAGGAATGAGAAATTGATAGATATTTGCAGACGAGGAAATAAATCATATTATGTAATAATTTAGTATTTCGAGTTTTCCTTCGAGTTATTTAAAAAAAACTCGAAGGAAAACTTGGGGGATAACGCATATCATTGTATACCATCTGCTTTAGGCTGCTAATTTGCTGCTGAAAAGTGTAAAGCGGACATTCGCATCTCCCTTACCCACCGCTTAGTGCTCTATACACTTGAAGCGGGGGATTGCTTATTCTGCGTTCAAAACGATGTGAAAATAGTGATATTTGGCAAAGCAGATATGCCCGGAATGTAGGAAATATCAGCATTTGTAATATGCTGATAAAATATAAGGGAAGAGAATGAATTGTTAAAGAGAGTATTGATAGATAAATGTGTGGACTATAAGGGTTCACAGCCAAGGGTATGAGCCATTTGTGGTTCGTGCCCTTTTGTATTAATAATTGCCTTTTTAAAGATGTTTAAACTTGTCATAAAAAACAAAATGTGCTACGATTAAAAGGATTTAATTAATTGCAGTATAAAAGCAAAAGGAGAATACGCAGATGGCAAATGTAATTACAGACGAGACCATAGAGTATGTGGGTATCCTTGCAAAGCTGGAACTCTCCGATGAGGAGAAGGAAGCTGCCAAGAAGGATATGGGAAATATGTTAAATTATATTGATATGCTCAATGAGCTGGATACGGACGGAGTGCAGCCGATGTCGAATGTGTTTCCGGTAAAAAATGTGTTCCGTGAGGATGTCGTGACCAATGGTGATGACAGCGAGAATATGCTTGCCAATGCCCCGGAGGAGAAGGACGGCTTCTACATGGTGCCTAAGACGGTGGAGTAGAATGAAAATATAATAGTAATTGTTCAGAGACATTTTCACAATCAATGTTTTACAGTTGCATTTAGTAAAATTTCTGCCTGAGCAGAATCAGACTTTAAAATAGTCTTAAAATGTGGCTGTTTTAGTTGTTAGTTCTTGAATATTTACAGATAGGAGATAGACATGGATATTGCAAAAATGACAGCGGTAGAGCTTGGCAGAAAGATTAAGACCAAGGAAATATCTGTCCGCGAAGCTGTTGAGGCTGTATTTGACAGAATTAAATCCGTTGAGGGTGAGTATAACTGCTATGTGACACTCTGTGAAGAGCAGGCTTTAAAGAAGGCAGAGGAGATTCAGAAGAAGATAGACGATGGAACACTTACAGGACCGCTTGCCGGTGTACCTGTTGCAATCAAGGACAATATGTGTACGGAGGGCGTGCTTACTACATGCTCTTCTAAGATCCTTGGAAATTTCAAGCCTACATTTTCATCGGAGGCTGTGTTAAATCTTGAGAAGGCTGGCGCTGTCATAATCGGCAAGACGAACATGGACGAGTTTGCCATGGGAAGTACAACCGAGACATCGTTTTTCGGACCGACCAAGAACCCAAGAAATCCGGAGCATGTTCCGGGCGGCTCATCGGGAGGTTCGGCTGCGGCTGTTGCGGCTGATGAGTGTTATTATGCTCTCGGCTCCGATACGGGCGGCTCAATCAGACAGCCAAGCTCCTATTGTGGAGTTGTCGGAATGAAGCCTACCTACGGAACGGTTTCGAGATACGGACTTATCGCATACGGTTCATCGCTTGACCAGATTGGACCTATAACCAAGGACGTCACGGATTGTGCGACGGTGCTTGAAGCGATAGCTTCATACGATACAAAGGATTCCACCTCCGTAAAGAGAGAGCCGGAGGACTATAAGTTCACGGATGCGCTTGTCGAGGATGTTGCAGGGCTTAAGATTGGTATTCCGAGAACCTATTTTGGCGAAGGAATCGACGAGGAGGTCAAGGAGAAGGTATTAGCGGCGGCAAAGGTGCTCGAGAGCAAGGGTGCCATTGTAGAGGAGTTCGACCTCGGACTTGTGGATTATGCCATCCCTGCCTACTATATCATTGCGTCTGCGGAGGCGAGCTCGAACCTTGCACGTTTTGACGGCGTGAAGTACGGCTACAGAACAGAGGACTATGACGGACTTCACAATATGTACAAGAAGTCGCGTTCGGAGGGCTTTGGCGCGGAGGTAAAGAGACGTATTATGCTCGGCTCTTTCGTATTAAGCTCCGGCTACTACGATGCCTACTATATCAAGGCATTAAAGACAAAGGCGCTCATAAAGAAGGAATTTGACAAGGCGTTTGAAAAATATGACGTCATTTTAGGACCTGCGGCCCCTACCACGGCTCCGAAGCTCGGAGAATCCTTATCAGACCCGATTAAGATGTACCTTGGCGATATATACACAATATCTGTTAATCTTGCAGGACTTCCGGGAATATGTGTCCCATGCGGAAATGACAAAAACGGGCTTCCGATTGGTGTACAGCTTATCGGGGACTGTTTTTCAGAGAAGACGCTTATCCGTGCGGCATATACTTATGAGAAAAATAAGTAGAAACTTGTAAAGGATGAAGTTACATCCGGGACATTGAATAATGATAAGATATTCCTAGGATTATTACAGATAGATTACGGATTAGTGTATAATCGATATGGCTTATAGAATAGTTAAATGAATTGTCGAAAAAATATAAAACGTGTTTTTCATAATTAACTGTGTAACTTAAAAAGCAGTGACATGGAGGTTTGTCAATGAAAGAATATGAAACCGTCATAGGACTTGAGGTTCATGTAGAACTTGCAACAAAGACTAAGATTTTCTGTGGCTGTTCCACTGCATTCGGTGGGGCACCTAATACACATGTATGTCCGGTATGTTCAGGTATGCCGGGCTCACTTCCGGTTTTAAACAAGCAGGTTGTCGAGTATGCAATGGCAGTAGGTCTTGCCACCAACTGTCAGATTAACCAGAAGAACATTTTTGACCGAAAGAATTATTTTTACCCTGATAACCCACAGAACTACCAGATTTCACAGCTCTATCATCCAATCTGCCATGACGGCGGCATAGAGATAGAGACTGCCGATGGAGAGAAAAAGACTGTCAGAATCCACGAGATTCACATGGAGGAGGATGCAGGAAAGCTTGTCCACGATGAGTGGGAGGACTGCTCGCTTGTTGACTTCAATCGTTCGGGAGTTCCTCTTATAGAGATAGTATCCGAGCCTGATATGCGCTCGGCTGAAGAGGTTATCGCATATCTTGATAAGCTGAGACTTATAATCCAGTATCTTGGAGCTTCAGACTGCAAGCTTCAGGAGGGCTCAATGCGTGCCGATGTCAACCTCTCAGTACGCGAGGTCGGAGCTTCAGAATTCGGTACAAGAACCGAGACTAAGAATCTTAACTCCTTCAAAGCCATAGCAAGGGCAATCGAGGCGGAGAAGAAGAGACAGATAGAGATTATCGAGGACGGCGGAAAGGTTGTTCAGGAGACAAGACGCTGGGATGACAACAAGGAGTACTCCTATGCGATGCGTTCCAAGGAAGATGCACAGGACTACAGATATTTTCCTGAGCCTGACCTTGTACCTGTTGTCATCGACGATGAGTGGCTTAATGCCGTAAAGGCACGCCAGCCTGAGTTCAGGGATGAGAAGAGGGCAAGATATAAGGCTGAATTCGATATACCTGAGTACGATGCGGACATTATAACCAACTCAAAGAGGATGGCTGACATCTTCGAGGCGACAACCGCAATCTGCAACAAGCCTAAGAAGGTTTCCAACTGGCTCATGGTTGAGACAATGCGTCTCTTAAAAGATAATTCGATGGAGCCGGAGGACATAAGCTTCTCACCTGAGAACCTTGCAAAGCTCATCGAGCTTGTCGAGGCGGGCTCAATAAATTCAAGTGTTGCAAAGGAAGTGTTCGAGAAGATCTTTAAGGAGGACATCAATCCTGAGAAGTATGTCGAGGAGAAGGGACTTAAGATTGTGAACGATGACGGTGCGTTAAAGAGCACCATCGAGGAGATTATAGCAGCCAATCCTCAGTCCGTTGCCGACTATCACAGCGGCAAGGAGAAGGCTCTCGGCTTCCTTGTGGGACAGACCATGAAGACGATGAAGGGCAAGGCAAATCCGGCAAGCATCAACAAGATACTTAAGGAGCTGCTGTAGGGGTGGCTCTATATCGCATCGGCAGAAAATTCAGTCTAAAGAAGCGGTTATAATATGCTGTGGGCAGAGAAAACAGCCCGGAAGCAAATAAAAACAGCAGATGCTTCAGTCTAAAGAAGTGGTTATAATATGCTGTGGGCAGAGAAAACAGCCCGAAATAGAAAAAACAGCAGATATTTCAGTCTAAGGATGAGATATTAAATAAAATGGGCAGAGAAAATTCACAGATGGCGCAATTTTGGCAGATTTTCTCTGCCTATAACAGTTATAATGCATATGATGTTGAGGTCAAAAGGTCAAAAATCCTCACGCAAGCAAGCTTGCATCGGACTTCTGACATTTTGCCCCTGATATCATGCATATATATGGACAGACATAATGCACAAGGAACAATATATGGAATGAGGAGGATATGTTTCTAAATATCTGAGACATTAAAAATGTTGAATATGGATGAAGATAAGCTGGAATTCAAAAAAATTACCAAAGAAAACTATATGGAATGTATAGCGCTTAAGGTTGATGAGAGCCAAAAACATTTTGTTGCCGATAACGCTCAGTCATTGGTTGAAGCGGCTTTTGAGGATGGCTTGTATACTCTTGCAATATATCATAACCGGACAATGGTTGGTTTTATACTGTATGATTATGATGAAGATATTCCGGGGTGGTCTTTGAGCCGTTTTATGATAGGAAAACAGTATCAGGGAAAAGGCTGCGGAAAAAGAGCAGTATTGGAATTTCTAGATTTCTTCAGGAAAAATTATGATGCCGATAGAATATATATAAGTGTGTCACTTGAAAATGTTGTTGCGCGAAAAATGTATGGCGATATTGGGTTTAGGGAAATTAAGGAAATAGAGTATACATTTATGGGTGAGTACTACAGGGAAATACAGATGGTGAAGCAGTTATTGCTGTAAAAGCTTATCCGGAGAGACTGGCAGTTTTTAGAATTTCAAAGAAAAAAGTTTTGCGGATAGGGGTGGTAATCGGATGAAAGCAGACGAGGTAATAGCAGAGGTTGTAAAGCTGTGTAAAAGCTTTGGTGCAAATGAAGTGATTTTATATGGTTCAAGGGCAAAGGGGACAAGCAGGGAACGCAGTGATATAGACATAGCAGTATCAGGGGTTGACAATTTCGATAAGCTTGCCGCAATGGCGGAGGAATTGCCGACGCTTTACAGTGTGGATTTATTGAATATTGATACCTGTAGAAATGAATTGTTGTTGGAGGATATCAGGCAATATGGACGAAAAATTCAGTAGACGTTTTAAGTCTTTTTGTAACTCATTAAATGCTCTGGCTGAGGCAAGACAGAGAGATCTTTCGGATTCCTTTGTGCTCAGCGGGACAAGTGCCAAGTTCAGTATCACGTTTGATTTGGCGTGGAAGGTTATGAAGGACATACTGGTGCAGTATTATGCAATAATAGGTTTTGTGGCAGGCTCTCCGCGTGAAGTATTGCGCGAAGCATTCAAGGCTAACCTGATTTCAGATGACACATGGATGGAAATGCTTAAGGTGCGAAATGAGCTTGCACATGATTATGACGGAGATATCGTGAGAACCTATTGCAATGTAATAGTGGAAAAATATATTGATTTATTTTTTGATTTTGAATCAGTGGTAAAAAAATTATTTGAGTTTAATAAAGATTTTTTTACACTGGAAAATGACAGCGTCAGGCTTGAGTTGATTGATACTTATGCCGGAAATGACAAAGAGCTGCCGTTTTACTGGTGGAACATTATTTCCAAATCCCGTAATGTAAATGTGGGAAAGATAAGCTTCAGAATTGGTCACAATTATCACTCATATTATAATGGAAATATCGGCTATGAAGTCGATGAGGAGTACAGGGGAAATCATTATGCGCTTCTGGCTTGCCGGCTAATGCCGGATGTCGCAAGATATTATGGGATGGATAAGCTGTATTTGACATGCGATTTTGACAATGTGGCTTCCTACAAGACTATTGAAAAGCTGGGTGCGAGGTTAATTGAGGAAGTGCAGCCTCCGAAGGACTATGTATTTTACTATGAAGGAATGCCAAAACAGAGGATATATGAATTAAAAATATAGTGAAGTTACTGAAAACAGAGGATGTGAATCTATGGTAAATATAAGAAAAGTACAACACGGTGACGAAAACAACCTTGCATACATACAGACTGAGAGCTGGAAGGAGGCGTTCAAGGACATAGTTCCTGCCGACCTGCTTTCAAAATGCACCGGAATAGAACGTGCGGCAGCAATGTACAAAAGGCTTCTTGATGAAAATAAGGGAAACGGATATATTCTGGAACGTGATGGCAAGCCGCATTGTATAGCGTGGTGGGATGCCTCAAGGGAGAAGGATATGCCGGGATACGCTGAACTCATCTGCATTCATTCGCTCAAGGATAATTGGCATAAGGGCTATGGCAGCATGATGATGGACAGGGTGCTCGGTGATGTGAAGGCAGCAGGCTATTCTAAAATCATGCTGTGGGTGTTCGACAACAATGTGCGTGCAATCAGATTTTATGAAAAACATGGCTTCACGTCGAGCGGAAGAAAGCAGCCTGCGCTTGGCGCGGTTGAGGAGATGTATGTGTGTGGGCTGTGACATGGGAATAAACAATCGGAAGTTGTAAAGGAAGGAATTTAATAATATGAACATAAGTGAATTATCAAGCGAATATGAAGTACGAAAACTAACGGAAGATGATGTCGACATCGTATATCAGTTGTCACTTGGAAATCCTATGTATTTTGAATATTGTCCTCCTGCTGTGACGAAAGAATCTATTATTCAGGATATGAGTGCACTTCCACCGAGAACCACAAAAAAAGAAAAGTATTATGTGGGATATTTTGAGCAAAATCATTTAGTTGCAGTTGCGGATTTAATTGTGAAATATCCCAATGAACAGACTTCCTTTGTAGGGTTCTTTATGATGGCGATAGAATATCAGAAAAAAGGAATTGGAAGTAAACTGGTAAAGGAGTTAGAAGAATTTTTCAGGAAGAATGGATATCGCTATATTCGTCTGGGATTTGTGAAAGGAAATCCTCAAAGCGAAGCATTTTGGAAAAAGAATGGGTTTATACCAACAGGAATTGAGGCGGTGCAGGAACGTTATACAGTAGTTGTGATGCAAAAGGAACTGAAGTAAGCTACAACTTCAAGTTTGAGAGGATAAGGGCAATGGAATTTAAGTTAATTTCCATAGCAAGCATAATCGCTTTTTATGGTTGCTATTTTGTGAAAATGTTTCATCAAAAAAAGCAGGGAATACAGACAGACCAAATCGGAAAGAACAAAGTTGGTTTTGTGAAATTTGTGGAAATTACCATGAAGATTGCGGCTATTCTTGTTTTTATAGCGGGGCTTTCCAGTATTTTTTTTGAAACGGAGCATACCCCTGTTTCCGTTCGGATTTTTGGAGCGATACTGAGTGTTGCGGGAACGGCTATATTTATCGTTGCGGTATGGACGATGCGTGACAGTTGGCGAGCAGGAGTGTCCAAAACCGATAAAACGGAGCTTGTGACAAACGGCATTTATCAAATCAGCCGCAATCCCGCCTTCCTGGGATTTGACCTTTTATATATTGGCACACTATTGATGTTTTTTAACTGGATTTTGTGCTTCCTAACGGTATTTGCGGTCATCATGTACCATTTGCAGATTGTCAATGTCGAAGAAGATTTTTTATTTGCCACATTTGGAAATGAGTATCTGCAATATAAGAAGAAAGTTTGTCGCTATATTGGCAGAAAGCGATAACTTCAGGTTTGACGAGGAGGTGTTTTACATGAAAAAGAGTATATCAAGGATTATCGGTGTGATAATGTTGATTGTAGCTATTGTATTTATAGTGTTTGCATTGAACCATCCAGAAAAGAGTTTTCCATGGAACAATACAATTACTTGGTTACTGTATGGTATATATTTTCTTGTGACAGTGGTGCTGCTTATTGCTCCTAAGATGAAAAAGTGAGAAATTCCGATTTGTAGAAATCGGGTACATTCTTTAGTTACAATATTCCGTATATTAAAGCAAAGCAGGAGGAAACACACTATGAATTTACAAAAAGTTCACCACATTGCCATTATTGGAAGCGACTATGAAAAATCAAAACATTTTTATGTAGATCTATTGGGCTTTTCTGTCATCCGGGAAAATTACAGACAAGAACGTGATGACTATAAAATTGACCTTAAGCTTGATGGAATAGAATTGGAACTTTTCATTATAAAAAATTGTCCAAAACGCCCAAGTTATCCGGAGGCTTATGGTCTTCGGCATCTGGCTTTTGCAGTAGATTCGGTTGATGAAGCAGTACGAGATTTAAATGAAAAAGGCATCGTAACTGAGCCGGTTCGATTGGATGTTTACACGGGCAAAAAAATGACTTTCTTTCATGATCCTGACAATCTTCCATTAGAGATTCATGAATAGGCAAAGGACAAGTTTGAAAGTGAAACTTTCAAACTATTTATTGCTTGAAGGAGGAAAAATTATGCATTTTACATATTGTCCGTATTGTGGCGGAAAACTCATCAGCAAAGAGATTGGCGATGAGGGGAACATTCCGTTTTGTGATAGTTGTAATATACCTTTGTGGGATATGTTCACAACAAGCATTATTGCTGCGGTGGTAAATGAATATAGGGAGATTGCACTATTAAGGCAGAATTATGTGTCCGCGACGAAATATGTCTGTGTGGCGGGAATAATGAAAATCGGCGAAGCTGCCGAGGACACGGTTGTCCGTGAGGTAAAGGAAGAGATTGGACAGGACGTTGAGACTCTTGAATTTATTAAAAGCTATCCATACGAAAAGAAGGGCATGCTCATGCTGGGATATAAGGCTAAGGTAAAGAAAAAGAGCTTTACACTATCAGGGGAGGTTGATTCGGTAGAATGGGTAAAGTATGATGAGGCTTTGCCATTGTTAAGAGAGGGAAGCATTGCGTGGCAGCTTGTAAAATATGTAATAGAAAATGATTAGATGAGGATTATGAATATAACCCAATTCATTGTTCACATAGATACGTTATTTCAGGAGTTAAAAAATACATGGAAATATTGCAGCTTGATTTATACGCTGAATCAGCTTATTATGGAAAAGGTGCAGAAGGTTGAAATAATTTAATAATTGGGATATTAAGGCGGCAGACAAAGTGGCAAAACAGCGATTTGAAAAAATATATTCACAGGGTTCGATGAATGTTACGGAAATCTGGGTGGATAAAGAGACAGGAGTAAACTATTTATATCATGCAAGCGGATATTCGGGTGGTTTGACACCATTGTTAGATAGAGAAGGCAAGCCTGTTATTTCGCCAATTATAAACAATTAATTTTTGCTAAATTTCCGATTTTATATACTATGTGAGGTAGGCAAAACATGACAAATAAAGAGATACTTGATATTGCAATGCAACAATCTGCCTACGATACTAATGCTAAAGCTTCTGATTTTCTTATGGACACAAATGTGTTTGTAAAGTCTGAGATTGGACCACTGGCAAGAAAATATTATAAAGAACCTATTGCCTGTAATTTGGACAGTCGATGGGTTCAATTTTTGCGGTTCTTGTTGCGCAGTATATCGGCGGAATGGAGAACCTGATTATGGTTTCGCCTACCCATGTGCCGTTTGAGGGGACGATGCCTGACAAAAAGACGATGACCGGCAAAAGCATTGTAACCTTTGAAGGTCAGGATATTCCGTTTGTACATACCGATTTTGCAAGCATAAAGCTGTCCAAGTACTATAAGCACCCAAGTGTCGGTCATCGCGTTACGGGAATGTGGGTTGCCTATTACAATGCATATCAGGACAAGGCTGCCGAGAAAGCGGCGTGGCTACATCTGGAAAAAAGCAATGCAAGGATTTTGCTGATAGCCGGGGCAGAAGATGAGGCGTGGCCGGCAGAATATTCGGTAAACGCATTAAAAACCTATTTAGATGATTTACACTATGAAAAAGATGTGGAGGTTATTGTCTACCCGCACAGAAGCCACTTGAATGGCTTGATGCCTAACAGGCAGAGGGAAAAGAAATTGTACCGGTTAATTCCGCTGATTGGGCTCATGTATAAGACCTTCGGAAAATACCGAAAAGAGAATATGGAGTATTTTGACAGGACAGAGCGGGAAGTCGTAGACTGGATAATTAACAGCTAGATAACAGGGAGGAAAGGATTTATGGAGATTACAATTCGTTCACCGAGGTTACAGGATTATGGCAGATTTTCAGATATTATGGACGAGGTTCAAATGCTTCATGTCGATTGGAGACCAGATATCTACAAGCCGGCAAGCCCTTTGATTACGAAGGAAATGTTCGAGGAAATTCTGAAAGGAGATAGCTGGTATGTAGCTGAGGCAGATGGCAGGGTTGTAGGTGTTCTGGAATTAATTAAACGCCATGTTGAGAGCCCTTCACAGGTGACAAGGAATATTCTGTTTATCAGTTCCATGGCGGTTGACAAGGAATACCGTGGCAGAGGAATCGGACACAAATTTTTTGAAAAAGTGAAACAAATCAAAGAAGAAAATGGCTATGACTCCATCGAATTACAGGTAAATGCCAGGAACAAAATGGCATATGAAATGTATAAAAACTATGGATTTACGGAAAAGTCAATCAATATGGAGTTAAAATAAACAGCTTTAAATTTACCGGGCTGAAAGCGAAGGATACTTCTCGGGCGAATGTCGGGAAGGTAAAGAACGGTAAAAAATTTAATGACCTGGCATTTGCGGAGCTGTTTACCGCTTGAAAGCCGGGTGCTGAATACCAGGCGGTAAAAATTCTGTTAAGTCAAAGGGAAAATGTCTGTAATTACCGCTTACGGCTGTTAGATTTTATTTCAGGCGGTAAAATCGGAAATTTCTAATCAAAAAAAGTGCTATTTATGAAAAAATTTACCGCCTGTAAACTCATTGAAGTAAACTGGGCGGTACGGTGTCATTAAAAAGTGAAAAAATACAAAATATTTTACCGCTGCTATATTAAAATATCATTGTCAAGCGGTAAATTGGGGAGAAACTTTACAAAATGTAAGTAGAGGTAAACATGCATAAAATTTTTGGAAAAAAACAAAGTGCAATTTATTTGGAAAGAAGAGGTGCTTATATCATTCCGATAAAAGGTGAAGAAGTAGGCGTTGTAGAGACACCAAAAGGTTTGTTCCTGTTGGGTGGCGGGATTGACAATGGGGAAACAGATGAGCAATGTATTATTCGGGAATGTATTGAAGAAGTGGGGTATAGAGTTGAAATAAATGAAAGAGTATGTTCGGCAGAAACCTATTATGAGCATCCCAAGATTGGATTTTTTCACCCTATTCAGGTTTATTATTCGGGAAAATTAGTTGAGAAAGTAAAAGAACCTGTTGAACAAGACCATGTGCTTAGATGGGCTAGATATGAAAATATTAAAGGAAAAATGTATTTGGAAATGCAAAGTTGGGCAGTGGAACAGATTGTGAAAGAAAGAATAAAATAAATATTGTGTTTTAGCAAATAAAAACTTTCATGTTGTCTTACAAAAGAGTATAATAACATTAAAAATTCGGGAGGAACTGGTATGATTTGTTTTGGAGTTGATATTGGAGGTACAACAGTTAAGCTTGGAATGTTTAACGAGGCAGGAGAGCTGCTTGAGAAGTGGGAGATTCCTACAAGAAAGGAGAACGCAGGGGCTAATATCGTGTTTGATATCTGCACATCCATGGACAAGCACCTTGCCGATGCGGGATATAAGACCGCTGATGTGAAGGGCGTAGGCGTCGGAGTTCCGGGACCTGTCATGAAGGATGGCACCGTGAACGGCTGTGTAAATCTTGGCTGGGGAGTGTTTAATATTGAAAGAGCATTTTCGGACAGCTTCCATGGTGTTCCATGTAAGGCAGGAAATGACGCTAACGTCGCTGCACTTGGCGAATATTTCAAGGGTGGCGGAAGAGGCTATTCAGATATGCTTATGGTCACACTTGGCACAGGCGTAGGCGGCGGTGTTATCCTTGACGGAAAGATTGTTGCAGGTGCGACCGGCGGCGCCGGTGAGATTGGACACATGCCGGTGGCACCGGGAAATACTGAGGTCTGCAACTGCGGCAAGAATGACTGTCTTGAGCTTGTGGCAAGTGCCACGGGAATTGTCCGCGAGGCGAAGAAGGCTATGAAGAATACGGACATTCCTACACCTCTTCGCGATATGTCCGATATCACCGCGAAGGATGTCATTGACCTTGCAAAGACGGGCGATGCGCTTGCACTCTCCGTTATGGACATCATGGGTGACGCACTTGCGAGAGCAATCGCCAACGTAGCATGCACGGTCAACATGGAAGCTGTCGTAATCGGCGGCGGCGTGAGCAAGGCGGGAGCGTTCCTTCTTGATTTCATAGAGGAGAAGTTTAAGAAGGTTGTGTTTAAGCCTTGCGGCAATGTGAAGTTCATCATGGCTGAGCTGGGAAATGATGGTGGAATATATGGTGCGGCGGCACTGGTGCTCGGATAAAACGAGTTACACACGAGGGTACTTGGCATTTCAAGTACCCTTTTCATGTTAAGTTAAAGTCAGCGGTGAAAGGGTGCGGAATATGATACTACTTCATATAAATGACAAGACAAAAAGACAGCAGATAGTAAGCCTGTGCCACAGTCTCAATCATCAGATTAAGCAGTTCGATGAGTCTGATGCCGGCAGAACCGTCGGTGAGCTGGTGGGGATAAAAGGGGTTAAGGGCACAAAATCAGAATACAGCGCTGATGGTGACAATGCGAAGCTGCCGGACTGTATTATTTTTTCGGATGTCTCAAGCCAGGCGATGGATGTGTTCCTTGCGGAATATAAAAAGCGGGGAATTGAGCCGACACATTTAAAAGCCATCGTCACGGTTCACAATATGAAATGGAGTGTAAGCGGGCTTATCGCGGAACTCAAAAAAGAACAGATTGCGATAATGATGCGGGGAAGATAAAAATTGGATTTGAAAAATGAAAAGTATATGAATATACAATATAATAATTGCGAAAAGAAGCAATGTAGATTTATGGCAGCCGGATTAAGACCAAATGCACTAATCCTGCAAATAACACTGTTGCTTCTATTAATGCCTGTAATGCTGCTGTGTCAGGGCTGTTCGGGCAGCAGACAGGCATCCGTGAATTTTTACGCCATGGATACAGTGATGCAGATAACCTGCTACGGAAAGGATGCGGATGCGTCGGTCGAGGCGGCGCAGGCTGAGATAGTGAGACTTGATGAGCTTCTTTCAATCGGAAACGAGAGCAGTGAGGTGAGCCGTATAAATCAGAACAGCGGAGGTATGCTGGGCGATGATGTGGCGGCACTCGCGGATTATGCGCTTATGCTTAACAGGCTGACCGACGGAGCTTACGACATGACAATTCTGCCCATCATGGAGCTGTGGGGCTTTACCACGGGCGAATATGCGGTGCCGGATGAGGACGAGCTTGCCAAGGCGCTTGCACTGTGCGGCAGTGATTTGGTCACATATAACGAAGTATCATATAATACAGGTTTAGAAGAAAACGGGAACAAAAAATATCAGCTTGAGCTTTCAGACGGTCAGGGAATAGATTTTGGTGGACTGGCAAAGGGCTACACCTCTGACAGACTTGTGCAGATATTTGACGGCTATGATGTGAAGTCGGCGTATTTTTCACTCGGCGGAAACGTGTACTGCTATCACAGGAAAACGGACGGAAGTGATTGGAATATAGCAATTGAGAATCCACTGAAAAATTTCGACTATAACCGTGGCAATGATGCAGGTGGAGAAGGTGCCGGAGAAAGCACGGAAGGAGTATCAGGTGGTGCTTTCGATTATCTTGGCGCAGTCCGCGTTCACGATAAGGCGGTTGTGACCTCCGGCGGCTACGAGCGTTATTTTGAGCAGGACGGAAAAAGGTATCATCACATCATCAATCCGGCGACGGGATATCCTGCCGAGAGCGGTCTTATTTCCGTGACGGTTGTGAGCGCAGATGGGACACTTGCGGATGGCTTGTCTACCGCATGTTATGTTCTTGGACTTGATGACAGCATGGCATTATGGCAGAATTATGGAAATGGGGGAACCTTTGGCGGAGAGAAAATCGCACCCTTCGACCTCATCATGATGATTGGGGACGGCGATGTCTATGTGACACAGGGGATTGCACAAAGCTTCAGTTCGGGGTATGATGTTCACATAATCGAGAGGGAGGATAAAAAATGAGTTGTCTTGGAAATGTATTATGGTTCATATTTGGAGGCTTTATGTCGGGACTTTCGTGGCTGCTTGCGGGGTGCCTGTGGTGCATCACGATTGTGGGCATTCCCATCGGCAGGCAATGCTTTAAGTTCGCGGGGCTTGCGTTTTTCCCGTTCGGAAAGGAAATCGAGTACGGAGGCGGTGCGGTGAGCATGATTGCGAATATCTTCTGGCTCATTTTCACGGGAATTCCGATGGCGCTTGCAAATGCCGTGTGGGGCTGCGTTCTCTGTATCACGATAATCGGAATACCATTCGGAAAGCAGTTCTTTAAGTTCGCGAAGCTCGCGCTCATGCCGTTCGGAGCGGTTGTAAAATAAGATTAAGGTTGCCTCTGCCTGTATTCCCTCGGTGTAATGCCGTATTTTTTCTTAAATATCCTGTTAAAATAGGACAGGTTCTCAAAGCCGCACTCCGACGCGATTTCAAGCACCGCCTTGTGCGTTTCGAGAAGTGACTTGGCGGCAAGAGTTAAGCGGTAATCATTAAGATAGGTTGTGAATGGCATCCCCATGGTCTGTTTGAAGAAACGCATAAAATGTGATGACGAAAAACAGCATAAGGATGCCATTTCATCTATTGTTATGATGTCTGAGTAGTTCTTTTCGATGTGCCGCAGCACGCTTTTTAATTTTTCCACGTTGTCATTGGTCTTATAGGCGGAAACGGGCTTGCAGTCGGAAAAGAGTGCGGAAAAAAAACAGAAAAGGTAGCCTTTAACCGCAATCTCGTAGGCCTGCGCCCTGTCACGGCAGCAGTCGTCCGCCATGTCGATAAAGTGGGCGGCATCCGCGTATTTTCTGCACGTCTCAGGTGAAATCAGCACCGGAAATTCAAGCTCTCCGTCGAGCATCGGCGTAAAATATTCGCTGTACATCCGCTCGGGGAGCTTAGACGATAGAAATTCCATGTCAAAGATAATGTTCTCATATTCCATGCGTACATTCGGGTAGCTTCTTATCGAGTGAAGCCTGCCGGGGAGGATGAACACGATGTCGCCGGCTTCGACTCTGATATCCTCCAGGTCAACGCTCACTATCCCACGTCCTTTTTTAATATATATAATTTCTGCGTCATCATGCCAGTGCAGGGCGACACTCTCAAAATCCTGAGGAATCGTGCAGAGATAGGTGTTGTACGGGAAGCCCGCACTTGTGTGGGATTTGTTTTCATGGTAATTTTCGTATTTTCCGCCGTGCATGTGGGAGCCTCCTGTTCTATGAGAGGTCAATATACCTTTTGACCTCAACATCATGCAATTTTATATCAGACATATTTTGCCGCCTGTATTGCTTAGTGCAAGCCAATGTCTGGGTGGAATGGCATGTTAAATGCCGGGATATTGTATTGAATGATAGAATTGTACCACTTTATGCCATAATAATGCAAGATTTATATGTGCAAATAAGATTATAATGCAAGCATAAGCTAATTGAGATACGGTACGGGTTACATTATAAGGCTTAGGTACCGGGGTATCAGCCAAAGGACAGGAAGCGACAGAACATTTTTAGACATGACAATATAATAACGCTGATTATTGATGACATTTTCACCAACAATAGGTGAGTGGTTTATCAGTAGCACAATTTTTGGGGCAGCAGCCCGGAAAGGTCAGGTAATTATGGTTAAGGAAGCAGTATTAAAGCAGTACGGAAAGTCAATCGCAGAGTGCACGGACAGAGAGATTTATGACGCACTCCTCACAAGCGTTAACGAGCTTGCGGCGCAGAAGGAGAGCAACGAGGGTAAGAGAAAGCTCTACTACATCTCAGCAGAGTTCCTCATCGGTAAGCTTTTATCGAACAACCTTATTAATCTCGGATTATATGACGAGGTTAAGGCAGAGTTAAATGCTGCTGGAAGAAGCCTTGCTGAGATAGAGGAGATTGAGCCGGAGCCATCACTTGGAAACGGAGGACTTGGAAGACTTGCGGCATGTTTCCTTGATTCCATCGCAAGCCTTGGTCTTAACGGAGACGGAGTTGGTCTTAACTATCATTTTGGACTTTTTAAGCAGGAATTCAAGGATAATTTACAGTATGAGACAAAGAATCCTTGGATTGACAAGAAGAGCTGGCTCAACAAGACAGATGTTTCTTATAAGGTTAAGTTCGGCGGCATGGAAGTTACATCGAGAATGTATGACATTCTTGTAACAGGCTACAATAACCGCACCAACAAGCTTCATCTTTTTGACATCGAGACAATCGATGAGAGCATTGTCAAAGAGGGCATTGATTTTGATAAGGCTGAGATTAAGAAGAATCTTACGCTTTTCCTCTACCCGGATGATTCGGACGAGGCAGGAAGACTTCTGCGCGTATATCAGCAGTACTTTATGGTAAGCAACGCCGCACAGCTTATTTTAAAGGAAGCAAAGGAAAGAGGCTGCAAGCTTACCGACCTTCACGAGTATGTTGCAATCCAGATTAACGATACACATCCTTCAATGGTTATTCCTGAGCTTATAAGACTTCTCACAGCGGAGGGAATGTCCATGGATGCGGCAATCAAGGAGGTTACTAACACCTGTGCATACACTAACCACACAATCTTAGCTGAAGCTCTTGAGAAGTGGCCTATCGCTTATCTTAAGAAGGCTGTTCCGCAGCTCATGCCTATCATAAAGGAGTTAGACAAGAGAGTGCGCGCTAAGTTCGACGATGAGAGTGTGTACATTATCGACGAGGATGACAGAGTGCATATGGCACACATGGATATACACTATGGCTACAGCGTAAATGGTGTTGCATATCTCCACACCGAGATTTTGAAGGATTCTGAGCTTAACAACTTCTACAAGATTTATCCTGAGAAGTTCAACAATAAGACCAATGGTATCACCTTCAGAAGATGGCTTTTACACTGCAACGCTCCGCTTGCCGATTTTATCACAAGCCTTATCGGTGACGGCTACAAGACGGATGCAACTGAGCTTAAAAAGCTTGAGAAGTTCGTCGATGATGAGAAGGTATTAAATGAGCTCTTAGAGATTAAGAAGGATGCCAAGATTGAACTCTCCAATTATCTGTCCGAGACACAGGGAATTGAGCTTGACGAGAACTCAATCTTCGATATTCAGATTAAGAGACTTCATGAGTACAAGAGACAGCAGATGAACGTACTCTATGTGATTCACAAGTACCTTGAAATCAAGGACGGCAAAAAGCCGGCAAGACCAATCACGGTTATCTTCGGAGCCAAGGCTGCACCTGCTTATGTTATCGCAAAGGATATAATTCATCTTATCCTCTGCATGCAGGAGCTTGTCAATAATGACCCTGAGGTAAGTCCTTATCTTAAGGTTGTCATGGTAAAGAATTACAATGTAACCAAGGCAGAGAAGCTTATACCTGCATGTGATATTTCCGAGCAGATTTCACTTGCTTCTAAGGAGGCTTCAGGTACAGGTAACATGAAGTTCATGTTAAACGGTGCGGTTACACTTGGAACCTTAGATGGTGCAAATGTTGAGATAAGCCAGTTCGCAGGCAAGGAGAATGAATATATCTTCGGAAAGACAGCGGATGTGGTTATAGAGCACTATGCAAAGGCAGACTATGTATCGATGGATTACTATGAGAAGAGTGATGTTATAAAGGATGCGGTTGATTTCATCGTGAGTGATGAGCTTCTTGCAATTGGCAATGAGGAGAACCTTGAACGCCTTTACAATGAGCTTCTCAACAAGGACTGGTTCATGACACTCTTAGACCTTGAGGAGTACATCAAGGTTAAGGATAAGGCGTTCGCTGATTATGAGGACAGAATGAGCTGGGCTAAGAAGATGCTCCACAATATAGCAAATGCAGGCTTCTTCTCATCAGACAGAACCATTGAGGAGTATAACAAGGACATCTGGAAGCTTTCATAGTTTGAATATTGTACCCCATATAAAAGCAGGCTTAAGGGCTTGCTTTTATACTTATTATAAAAGAAAAACGCACATAGACAGAAAAATAGATAAATCATAAGAATATGGAGGTCAACATGACAATGTGCAACATTGCGGATATCAGGGATTCCGTCATAAATGAAGTGGAGCGAACCGGCGCTAAGCATGCTGTATTTGATTTGTACGGAACCTTGGTAGATATACATACGGACGAGGAGGAGAAGAACTTCTGGAAGAAGCTTGCCAAGTTTCTGAGACGACATGGAGTTCATTATGAGCACAAGGAATTGAAGAGAGAGTATATGCGTCTATGTAGAAAATATAGCAGCCTTCTTCAGAACAGATACCCGGACAATAAGATTGAAATTAATATTTCCGATGTATTTTATGAGCTGTGTACATTAAAAAACAGCAGGGTTACCAGAGAATTCTCAGATGCGTTCGGCTATATTTTCAGGGCAGAGTCGAGAGCGTACTTTAAGGTGTATGATGGCGTGTATGATATGCTTGGGGAGCTTAACAGGCAGGGAGTGAAGGTATGGCTTCTGTCCAACGCACAGGCAATATTCACAATGCCGGAGCTTGAGCAGCTTGGACTTGTAAGGTATTTTGACGGAATAGCTATATCATCGGACGCAGGCTTTAAGAAACCGGATGCGGAATTTGCAGGGTATCTGTTTGCAAAGTATCCTGAGGCTGATATTACACCGGAGAAATGTCTTATGGTAGGAAATGAGTATGGTTCTGATGGGAAGGTGGCTGAGAATGCAGGAATGAACTTTTTATATGCGGTAAGCAACCTCACCCCGGAAAGTGAGAGAGCCGAATATCAGACACCCTCTCAGAAAGAATGAACTCATAAACAGTGCTGACATTCGAACCTCTGATAGAAAACTTTTGTATGATGAGATCATAATGTTTATCCAGTCTGCTTGGTTTATCTCTGTGAGCAGCTTTGCCTTCATATCCGTCATAATACTTTTTGACAGTCCTGCGATCCAAATCATAAAACCGTGCGAGTTCTGAAAAGTTTGGTTTTATATCACTCAATTTGAGAATTTTCCTTTTTGTCAGATGCAGGAATTTCATCCGACCTGCCATAAAATTGCTTT